>FUFK010038949.1_pt1 | contig 57850 bp, 81 predicted proteins | sample 1021851 | NCBI WGS metagenome assembly FUFK01 (sample SAMEA51879418, study PRJEB19060) | metagenome
GGCTTCCGATAGTAATGCTGTAAAAGAAGATGCAGCAAGAGAAGGTACTGTTTTTGGCACTAAAGCAGGCGCTCTTGGAACAGGCGCTCTTGCATCTGGATTGGGATCTACTATGGGTATGGGGCAAGCTGCTGCACAGGCTAAGGCTGAGCAAGAAGCAACTAAAGCTCTAACGGGCATGGGGGAAGCGGCAAGGCGGCAAGCTGCAATGGCGGAGCTTAATAAGCCTTTTTCTATGATGGGTATGGGCAGGGGTATGCAAGGCATGAAAGGCGGCGGAAAGGTTTCTAAGTCAGGGCGATCATATCGCGGTTATGGCAAAGCTCGAATACCTAGCTAACAGAACTAATAGTATACGGGAATATACTATTCGTAAGGAGATCAGGGAGTGGTCTTTTAATTGGCTAGAGGAGCCTGATGATCGTTATAACGGTATGTCCCCATGTCCGTATGCAAGACGCGCATGGAATGATGACAAGGTTTTTATAACGTTTAAACACCTTAAGAGTTATTGGCCTGTGTTTGATGTTTTAGAAAACTTTAATGATGACAAGGACTTAACTATTATTGCAGATACGCAGTATGAAGAAGAGCCTGAAGAGTTTCATCAAAGATTAGTTGGCATTAATCACGGAATAGCTAATGGTGCATTTGGTGATAAAAATCTTTGGGTAATGGGTTTTCATCCAGATGATGAAGAGCATGAAGGAATGCTTGATTATGAAGACGATGCTCCTATTGAGTATGACACAAGCAGTCTTTTAATCCCGCCAGATGAAGAAGAAATATATGCAATGATATTTATCCAAAGGCTTGATAAGTTGCAGGAGGCTGCTTACAAGTTAAAGCCCACTGGATATTATGAAGCCATGTTTAAAGATTCAGAGCCATCTCATATCTTTGAATTAAGAGAACAGTTTTATAAACAGCTTAAGGAAAATTAAGATGCCCGGAAAGAAGCCAATGAAGAAAGTTGGAGTGAATAAGAAGAAGCGGCCCAAGGCTATGCGGGGCGGCAGAATGGTTGGCAAGCCAATGAAAAAGGTTGGGGTCAACAAGAAGAAACGACCCAAGAAGTAATTCGGAGGAATTATGGCTGACAAACTAAAGGTAGTTGAGAATGGCTACAGCTTGCTTACAGGAGATCCTGTATATCAAATTGCAAATGCTGAAGACGAAGTTGTAGATGTTGGGCCTTATACAAAGAAAGAAGCAGATGCAGCACTAAAGGCATTGGCTCCTAAAAAAGCAGAACCTAAAAAAGAACCTGCTGCTAAAAAAGCTCCAGCTAAAAAAGCTACAGCTAAAAAAACTGCGAAGAAATAAAGTATGGCTACTAGCGGAACCTACACATTTAATTTAGATCTTGGAGATATAGTCGAAGAGTCGTTTGAGCGTGCTGGGTTAGAAGCAAAGAGTGGTTATGACTANAGAACTGCTAGGCGCAGCTTGGATTTATTATTTTTAGAATGGCAAAACAGAGGGTTAAACCTTTGGACTATTCAAGAAGGATCTCAAGCNATAACGTCTGGNACAGCTCGATATACCTTTAGCGGCGATGTTTTAGATATTGTTGAGGCGTTTATACGCACAGACTCAGGTGACACTAGTAAGCAGACAGACCAAATGCTTACAAGAATATCTGTTAGTCAGTTTGCGCATTTAACAAATAAGCTGTCATCTTCTAAGCCATTACAGTATTGGTTNGAAAAAGATCCAGCAGCTATATCTATAAATCTTTGGCCTGTACCTGATTCAAATCAAACATATACGTTAATCTATTATTATCTTCAAAGAGTCGAGGATACTGGTAGTCCGGCAACTAACAATGTTGATATACCTGCTAGGTATTTGCCTTGTATGGTTGCTGGTCTTGCGTATCAAATAAGTCTTAAAAAGCCAGAGGTTGCAGACAGAATACCTGTGTTAAAGCAAGTGTATGAAGAGCAATGGTCATTGGCTGCTGATGCGGATCGTGATAAGTCATCTCTGTTTTTTACACCCGGAGGGTATAGAACAGTATGAGTATATACGCTAGCGGTAAATATGCTTTTGGATATTGCGATATTACAGGCTTTAGATACAAGCTGAGTGATTTGGTTCCTTTAGTAAGGGATGGCAGAGATACTGGGCTTCGTGTTGGATATGATCAGCTTGATGTTGATAACCCGCAATACGAGCTTGGTCGCATGAGTATTTCAGATCCTCAAGCGTTAAGAAACCCAAGACCTCCTAAAGCATTGGCTGATTCAAGAAAAATGTTTGCGTTTGATCCTGTTGGTGGTGGCATAACTGAGCTAGGTAGCAGAACAGTTGGCTTAGATATACACGCTAAAGTTGGCAAAGTAACAGTGAGTACATCCTAATGGCTTGGACATATACTACATTAACTCAGGCAATNAAGGACTATACAGAAAATACTGAGACAACCTTTAGCAATAACATTGCACGTTTTATTGTTTCAGCAGAAGAAACAATACTTAGAACAGTACAGCTTCCTAACTTTAGAAAGAATGTAACGGGTACGTTGACAGCTAGCAGCCCTTATTTATCTACGCCATCAGACTTTTTGTTTCCTTATTCATTAGCAATTGATAACTCTGGCTATGAGTATTTAATATTTAAAGATGTTAATTATATGAGGGAGCTGTATCCAGTTGCTGCAACTACTGGTGTTCCTAAATACTACGCATTGTTTGATGACACAACGTTTATAGTTGGGCCTACGCCCGGATCAAACTATACAGCAGAGCTTCATTATTTTTATGAGCCTACTTCAATTACTACGTCTGGAGACGGAACAAGCTGGCTAGGAGATAATGCTGATAATGCGTTGTTGTATGGCTCTTTAGTTCAGGCTTATATATTTATGAAAGGTGAGCCAGATGTTGTTCAGCTTTATCAAAAGCAATTTGATGTTGCGTTAGGACAATTAAAATTAGAAGCAGATGGTTATGATCGAACAGATGCCTATCGAACAGGGCAAATTAAAATGAGGACTAGCTGATGTTTACTATGGATGTTGGAATGTCAGCGGGCAGCGTAAGCGTAGAAACTACAGAGCATAGAGGTTTTACTCCTGAAGAAATTGCAAAACGAGCTTGCGAAAAAATTATTAGTATATCTGAAGGAACCGACCCAGTATTGAAGGCGCAAGCAGAAGCGTTTAAACAGCGTATGTATTATGTCATAGTACAGGCGTGCCAAGATGCAATATTAAGCAATCAAACAACGTTGCATAATATGCTAAGTAAACAAGGCCATGAAGATATGGCTGATATTATAAGGAGATTATAAATTGGCTATTACTCAAGCTGTAACAACNTCGTTTAAGTCCGAGCTGTTACAAGGAATACATAACTTTCATAATGGCTCTGGTGGCGGTACTACAACTACCACAGGAACAGGCAATACATTTAAGATTGCTTTGTTTACTAGTAGCGCAACTATGTCAGCATCTACTACTGCTTACGCAACAACTAACGAAGTATCTGCNACAGGCACAGGTTATACNGCTGGCGGTAATACGCTAACTAATGTAGATCCGACNACATCAGGAACTACAGCGCTTACAGATTTTGCTGATACTACTTGGTCTAGCAGCTCAATTACTGCAAGAGGAGCGTTAATTTATAATTCTTCTACTACAGCAGGATCAGCTAATAGAGCGGTGGTTGTATTAGATTTTGGCGCAGATAAGACATCTACAAGCGGTGACTTTACTATTGCCTTTCCAACAGCAGATGCCAGTAACGCGATAATTAGGATTGCGTAAGGAATAATGTGGCAGATGTCAAAGTTGCACTTGATGGCTGGAATTCCTCAACTCATGGATGGGGTGAGGGAACGTGGGGCAATGGAGCTGCTTTCCCGGCAAGCACAACGTCTGTTGGGTCTGTTTCGGTCAGCGCGGATGCGAATGTCACAGCAACAGGAAACTCAGCAACAGTCTCTGTCGGATCGGTATCTGTATCCGCTAGTGCGAGTGTGTCTGTATCTGGCAATGCTGCTACTGCAAGCGTTGGTTCGGTTAGTGTCACAGGTACGGCAAATGTATCGCCATCAGGTAACGCAGCTACCGCATCGGTTGGATCGGTATCGGTCTCTGCCGATGCAAACGTATCGCCAAGTGGAAACTCGTCTACAGTCAGTCTGGGATCGGTTACGGTTACTGGTACAGCAACGGTATCCCCGACAGGAAACTCTGCGACAGCATCTGTTGGCAGCGTTACGGCGATTACAAGCAATACGATTTCTGTCACTAGCACAGAGCTTGTCGCGTCTACGGCAAGCGTTAGCATCAATGGTGATTCAATTGTTGGGGTATCGGGTAATTCGGTTACAGTGTCGACCACTACTCCAAATATTTGGAGCTTGGTTGATGACGCTCAAACAGCGAACTGGTCAGCAGTTAGCACAAGTCAAACTCCTAATTGGACGGCTATTGACGATAGCCAGACACCTAATTGGAAAGAGGTAGCATAAATGGCAACTTACGTTAATGACCTGAGATTAAAAGAGATCGCCACTGGCGATGAATCGGGAACTTGGGGAACAAGTACAAATACGAATTTGGAGCTAATCGCTGAAAAATTTGGGACGGGAAGCGAGGCTCTTTCGGACGCTAGTACAGCAACCATTACGATGGCTGACGGTGCTAGTGATGCATTTCGCTCTTTGGCCCTTACTCTGACAGGATCTCTCTCACAGGCTTGTACAGTCACGTTAGCTCCAAATACTCTTTCTAACGTATGGGTAGTTCAAAACTCCGCTGGTAACACAGTTACATTAAGCCAAGGCACAGGCGCAAATGTGGTAATCCCTAATGGCGGGATCAGAATGATCGCTACAGACGGTGCAGGATCAGGTGCTGCGGTTACAGATGTACTCGACGTACTAGGCGGCACAGGCAACGTAGGTCTGGGCAGCGGCGCGTTTGGCACAGGGCTTACCACAGGTACAGATAACGTAGCTATCGGTGAGGCTGCTGGCGATGCGCTTACAAGCGGTTCTGACAATACGTTTGTTGGTGATAATGCAGGTGGTGCAACAACCACAGGAGCGCAAAACACTGCGATGGGAGAAGGTTCTCTATTAACTAACTCCACAGGAAGTCACAACACAGCGTTGGGAAGATCGGCTTTATATAGCGCAACCACGGCTGATTATAATACAGCGGTGGGCAGTGGCGCGATGTACGCTGCGACAACAGGAACCCAAAATGTTGCAGTTGGCCGAGACGCGTTAAATGATATCACCACAGGGAATTACAATGTTGCCGTTGGATATAATTCGTTAGATGCTTTAACTACAGCGTCATACAACACAGCAGTTGGACACTCGGCTCTTACGGAGAACACCACAGGCGCAGACAACGTGGCTATGGGTTACAATGCCCTAGATGCGAACACCACTGGTGGCAACAATACTGCTATTGGAACACAAGCATTAACCGGAAACACGACAGCTAGCAACAATACTGCGGTTGGAAANAACGCTTTAAAGGTAAACTCCACNGGNGCAGACAACAACGCTTTTGGAGCAGAAGCTTTAGAAGCCAACACTACTGGTGGAGACAACAATGCCTTTGGCAAACAAGCTTTAACGGCTAATACGACAGGCTCAAACAATACAGCTATGGGTCATGCCGCTCTTGATGCTAACACTACCGCAGATGGCAACACTGCGTTTGGCTCTGCCACACTAACAGATAACACCACTGGAGCTGGGAATACTGCCGTGGGTAAGGATGCTTTGAAAGCTAATACCACAGCGTCAGACAATGTTGCCGTTGGACTGAATGCACTACTGACAGTGACAACAGCAGCAAACAATACGGCTGTTGGCACAAGTGCATTAAAGCTAAATACAGGTGAGGCTAACACTGCCGTAGGTCGAGGAGCTTTGNTAAACAATTCATCNGGCGTAGAAAACACGGCTGTCGGTAAAGATGCACTTAACGACAACACTACTGGTGACAACAATGTTGCCGTTGGAAGACAGGCATTAGCAGTTAACACTACCGCTGATGACAATGTGGCTGTTGGAGATAACGCTTTACAAGCAAACACCACTGGCTCACAAAACACAGGACTCGGAACGCGAGCTATGTTGTATACCACAACTGGAAGCGACAATGTATCTGTTGGACATAACTCAATGGAAACCAACACTACAGGCGCAGAAAATGTCGCCGTTGGAAACTATGCGTTAGATAATTCTTCAACTTCTAGTTACAACGTGGCTGTTGGCTANGGTGCTTTAACTCAAATGACCACTGGGAACTCAAACACAGCACTTGGNCATCGAGCAAGTGATGCCATAACAACCGCATCTAACAGTGTTTCTGTGGGTACTGATGCACTTGGCGCGTGTACAACAGGAAATGCAAATGTTGCTATTGGAAAAGACACTTTAACTCAATTAACTACTCAATCAGAAATGGTTGCCGTTGGCTTTAAGGCTTTGGAAGCTAACACAACGGGATATCACAACACTGCTGTGGGATCATATGCCGCAGATGCGGTAACCACTGGAATTAGAAACACAGCACTGGGTTATGGCTCGTTGACTTCTGCGACAACCGGCAACTACAACACGGCAATTGGTTATGGAACATTAGCTGATACTAATACTGAAAACAACACAGCAGTTGGTCATGCAGCTTTAACTGCTGCAACNACTGGAGGTAACAACACCGCTGTAGGTAATGGGGCTGGAGATGCANTAACTACGTCAGGTGCTAATACACTTGTTGGCGCACTTGCTGGAAGCGCACACGCAACTGGTGGAGGTTTAACCGCATTTGGCTTTGAGGCAGGCGTTCTCTGTACTAACAGTGGAAACACTTTTATCGGAACAGAAGCGGGAGAATCAAACACAACAGGCTATAACAACACGTTTCTTGGGAACGATGCAGGAGACAGCGTTACTACTGGTTATAACAACACCTGTATTGGAATAAACAATAACCCAAATGCTGCTACAAATAGTGGTGAAATTGTTTTAGGTCATGACCTTACAGGGGTTGGTACTAATTACTTTACGTTTGGTACAGGTAATGGTAACGATAGAGTTTATAACTATTATACTTCAAATAACTCTTGGACAAGAGTTTCCGATGAACGCTATAAAAAAGAAATAACAGATAACACTGATTGTGGGTTAGATTTTATTAACGAATTAAGACCCGTAACTTTTAAATGGAAAGCTAAAGCGGAACTTGATAAGTCTCTTCCTGACTACGATGAAGACAAAACTGAAGCAGAGCATTCTCAAAAACTATATGGATTAATTGCTCAAGAAGTTAAAGCAGCAATGGATAAACATAACATTACAGATTTTGGAGGGTGGTCTGAAACACCTGGTAGTAAACTCCAAGGAATATCACAAGAAATGTTTGTTCATCCTTTAATTAAAGCTGTTCAAGAATTGTCTGCTGAAGTTACTACATTAAAGTCTGAAATAGCTACGCTGAAAGGAGGCTAGAAATGTCGGTTACTAAAACATTGATTACTGCAATTCCTACTAGCGAAGATGGAAAGGTGATTAGCTGGTATGTAGATATGCAGTATGAAAAAGGCACGAAAGGGGAAGCTGATTATTACTCCAGTGTTTTTCACAAAAACATTTTTGCGGTTAGAAAAAAACCTAGTACAACAATTAACAATTTTACTCCCAAGGCAGAGGCTGATTGGTCTAAAGCAGATATTTTGGCAGTTTGTCCGATTGCGCTTTGGGATGAGGCTTTTGATAACCAATACGAGCAAATTATTACTAACCCAGAAAAAGAAAAAACCTCAAATGCTGATTACGTTATACCAGATTAGGAGACTTGAATGGCTATAAAGAAAACTTTAATTGGAGCAACTCCTTTTAGTGAAGGGGGAAAAGTAGTCCGTTGGAACCTTACAATGAAGTACGAAGAAGGCACTGAAGGTCAAGCTGACTATTATACGAATGATAAAAATGAGAGTGTTGATGCAACCGTAACAAACCCAGACGGTTCAACCACTACTAACTTTACAGCCAAAGCTGAAGGTGAGTGGACTAAGAAAGAGCTTGAAGATCTTTGCCCAACCGCTAAATGGGATGAAGTATTTGAAAGTCAATACGACTCGGTAATTACGAATCCAAAAACTAGTCCTACCCCTAACAGCGACTTTAAGATTCCTAGCTAGTGGAGCCACAACACTATACATTTCATACGCTACCAGCGGTGTTTATGCTGGAGGCACAACTATCTGAAAGCATGGTAGGTACTCTTAACGACTACCTAGATAAACTGATGGTTGACGAAAAACGTAAGAGTCATGCGGGTACACTGGTAGGGCAGATAGCCCACGGCCAACAACTCACGATGGATCACCATTGTGAAGAGCTAAAAGACTTTAACTGGACGATTCAGGGCTTGGCAATGGATTACGTCAAGCAGTTCTGCGCTCAGTCTGGCAATCCACTAAAAGGTAAAAGAGAGGTACTTACTGATGAGCTTTGGTCTGTGCATTCTTATGCTGGGGATTATAATCCCATACACGATCATGGTACTAAAACACTTATGGGAGTCTCCTGCACAACATGGACAAGAGTACCACAACAAATCCTAGACCAACCTACAGCGGGAAGTGCAGAGTACAGCTTGTATAACTCNNNTGGNAATGCGGATGGTTGCCTAGCATTTAGCTATGGTCGTAATAGTTTATTGGATGTAGAGCGGTTAGCTCCTCCGCAAAGTTTTGTAATTAAGCCAGAAGTCGGAAAGTTCTTAATGTTTCCTAGCTGGTTGACGCATATGGTTTACCCTTTCGAGGGCGAAGGAGAACGGCGCACAGTCGCTGCAAATTTAAATGTTTGGAAGGTAGAGGAAGATGGAACAAGACACTAAANAAGTTGTAGAGCAGAGGTTGTAGAAGAAGCTGAAGTTGCTCAACTACCTGTTAATCCTGAGATGTTGACTGCTCGTATGGATGAGCTTCGAGAAGAGATTGGGCAGATTACTAACGTAATTAATGCGAACCAAAAGCAACTAGATACTTATGTAGCTGCGTTTAACTGGTACTCACAGCAGCTAGAAGCAGCTAATGCGGAGCAACAGTAATGGATTTTGTTCTTAATATAATATCTGTAGTAACGGGTATTGTTTGTGCGGCATCGATTATATGCAGCCTTACTCCCACTCCTAAAGATGATGCGTTGATTGGGCGTTTATATAAGATCGTTGAGATTGCAGCGTTAAATATTGGCAAGGCAAAAGATGGAGCCACAACCAATCCGATTAAGTTTGTTAAAAGGTCGGACTAATGGACGAAGCGCAAGAGGCTTTGAGTGAGATAAAAGCACATCAAAGAGAGTGCGCTGTAAGATATGAGAATATAGAAAAGCGTCTTAATGAAGGGTCTGAGAAGTTTAAACGACTAGAAAGACTTATATGGGGTGTTTACCCCTTTATGATTGTAACAATTGTAGCGTCTAGGTTTTTATAAATATGCCACTAAAACGTTTTAATTTTCAAGCAGGTATAAAACGAGAAGGTACTGCATACAATAATGAAGGTGCTTTTTATGATGCTTCATTTATTAGATGGAGATCTGGTCGTGCTGAAAAAATGGGTGGCTGGGTAAAAAAATATAATGAAGCGACATCTACATTTATTGGCTTGTGTAGAAAAATACACCAATGGGTTAATTTAAGTAATCAAAGATATATAGCGCTTGGCACAAGCAAAAAGCTATATCAAGTATTAGGTGATTCTTTTACCGATGTGACTCCGTTAAGAACTACTACGTCTGCTGGTGATGTAACGTTTGCAGCAACTAATGGATCGTCAACATTAACAGTAACTGATTCATCTCATGGCGCGGCTAAAGGAGACTTTGTTACATTTAGCGGAGCTGCTACTTTAGGCGGTTTAATTACAGCCGCTGTTCTTAATCAAGAGTATGAAATAGCAACTATAGCTAGCACTAATACTTACACCATAACTGCAAAAGATACATCAGGAGATGCGGTTACTGCTAATGCTAGTGATTCTGGCAATGGCGGTGGATCTACTGTTGGTGCGTATCAAATTAGTATTGGACTAGATGTTGCTGTTGCTGGTACAGGCTGGGGTTCTGGCACTTGGGGGGGAGGCACTTGGGGTAATTCGGAGTCAGGTCTTCTTAGCTCATTACGGTTATGGAGCATAGATAATTTTGGTGAAGACATTATAGCTAATGTTAGATCTGGAGGAATTTATTATTGGGATGCAACAAATCCTACTAATAGAGCTATACCATTATCTAGCTTATCTGGCGCTTCTAATCCTCCATCAGAGTGTTTAACGGCAATTGTATCTACACAAGACCGTCATGTATTAGCTATAGGGTGTACGCCTTTTGGTGGTAGCAACATAGATTTAATGCAAATCAGATGGTGCGATCAAAGCAATGCAGCTCAATGGACTCCGCTTACTACAAATACTGCTGGTGATTTAAAGTTATCTGCTGGCTCAGAAATTATAGGCGCTATTAGAGGAAGGCAAGAAGTATTGGTCTGGACAGATGTTGCGTTGTATAGCCTTCGTTTTATCGGCGCTCCTTTTATATTTAAGTCTACATTGATTACAGAAGGGATCAGTATGATTTCTCCTAATGCTGCAATTAACGCAAACAATGTAGTTTACTTTATGGATAGGCGTAACTTTTACATATACACAGGTGCAGCTCAAACCTTGCCTTGTACTGTGCTTGGTTATGTATTTGATAATCTTAATCAAGACCAAGCGGAGCAAGTGTTTGCTTTTGCTAATACTGCATTTAACGAAGTTGGTTGGTTTTANTGCAAGGGTGAGTCAACGGTAATAGATAGCTATGTAACATATAACTATGTAGAGAAAGCATGGTCTATTGGTTCGTTAGGAAGAACTGCATGGGATGATGCTGGCGCTACATCAAGTGTTCCATTAGCTGCCGCTACAATAAGCGATGTTGGTTATATTTATAACCATGAAACAGGCTATAACGATGATGGATCTGCAATGACTGCGTTTTTAGAAACAGCAGATTTTGATATAGATGACGGTGAGCATTTTGCTTTTGTAAGACGTTTATTGCCAGATGTAGAGTTTATCGGCAGCAATACAGCTCCAGAATTAACATACACTCTTAAGTCTCGTAGTGATGCAACAGGCACACTATCTAACCAATCAAGCACAACTGTAACTAATTCAAATAATTATGGTGTATCTAATGTAAGAGCTAGAGGCCGACAAATGCGCGTAAGGATGGAAAGCACAGATGTTGATAATGCGTGGCGGTTGGGTGATGTAAGATTAGATATACGACAGGATGGTAGGCGATGAGCAGCGAAGGTGCAGAGTTTAGATTACCGCTTGAGTTTCCTACTGCTGAGTATGATGAACAGTATATGCAGAGGCTTATTAATCAATTGAGATTAATATTTGAGCTAATACCATCACCAACAGAAGTTGAAGATGATGCTTCAGCAAATGCGTGGTTTATGTCTTAATGCCTAGTACATACATAAATGCGATCAAAACATTAGATGGAACGTCTATTACAGATATATATGAGGTTCCTCAAGGCAAGACTGCGATACTAAAAACAATTAGTGCGTATAACACTAATGCTAGTACAGCAACATCTTTGATCGTACATATTTATGATAGCAGCGCAGATGCTACGACAGAGTTTGAAAAGACCGCCTCTATAGGCGCTGAGACTAGGCAAGCGTACTTAGAGAACGGTGAAGTAATAGTTTTGGAATCTAAAGATAAATTAAGAATGACAGCAGGAGCGTCTAACTACTTTGATATATTTGTCTCAATACTTGAGGTACTATGATGATGTTTAAACACATTAAGATTTGCGTGTTATGACCGAGTACCGTAAAGAACTGCGTGAATTTTATTTAAAAGAAGTTCCGCAAGGACTTAATCAATATCGTAAGGATATAGGAAGAGTTATATTTAAAGACATTCCTAAAGAAGTTGGAACAACTGCGTCATCAATAAAAGAAGGGTTTAGAGAAACGGGTCAAGATTATAAAAGATTTTTAACCGATAAAGAGCTTAGACGAAGCAATCTTAGAGATGTTGGAAACGAATTAAGAAATGTTTTTCGTAGAGAAAACAGAACAGATAATTCCTATAATACAGGTGGGAGAATTAATATGAACAGCTCATTTAGGCCACGCCAAGCACCCATGCAAAGACAGGCTGAAAGGCTTGCAAATCAAGGTCGTTATGGCGATTCGATGATGGTTCATATGAACCCGACCGAGGTTCAGGTATTAAACCAGATGGCCCCCGGAGGTTTGACCCGTAACCCGCAAACAGGACAACCAGAAGCGTTTGCTTTATTAGGCTCTCTTCTTGCTTCAATGCTTGCCAAGGCAGGAGCAACAGCAGGGGCCACTGCCGCAGCAACAGGAGCTGCAACACCAGCTTTAGCTAAACTAGGAACAGCATTAACTCTTGGAACTGGAAGCCCTCTTGTTGCGGGTGCTTTAGGCTCTGGAGTAACTACCGCTATTCAAACTGGCGATCTTATGGAAGGCGTAAAGGCTGGCGTAATAGGCGGTCTGACAGGAAAGGTTGCTGGCGATTTAATTGGTGGCCTTGCTAAAGGTGGCACAGAAACAGTACAGCAAGCTGGTCAAGGCGGTTCTGGCGCTGCTGGTGAAGTAATAGCAGATGCTTCTGGGTCTGCGGTAGATCCATTGATGGGGCCGGGAGGCACTACAGTTGTGCCGCCAAATGTTAATGTGCCGGGGACATTTCAGGGAACAGATGTTGTTAATCCACTTATGGCATCAGCACCACCACCAGTTGCTGATACTGGCGGAATGTTTGCAAACCTTGGAGAAACATTTGGCGATATGAATATTGGCGACATTGCTGGGCCAACTATTGCTGGTTTTGTAGGTGATGACGCAATTGCCATGTATCCCGGTGATGGCGGCGATATGCAAGAAGAAGAGAAGGAAGATTTTTATCAGGAAGTAAGAGCTGGGGACAGAGGAATACAGATGCCCGAAATGGGTTACGATGCTGGCAGAAGAGGTGAGTTTGATTACTTTGCTAATCCCTTCCAAGTAATACCTGTTGCTAAAACAGGTGGTCATGTAAAGAAGTTTCAAACTGGAGGCCAGACAGATGAGCCTATACAGTTAACTGGGCTTAGAGGCTTTGATCAAGTAACTCCTCCTCCTAGCTTTGATTTTAGCTCGTCAAACATTTATGGCCCAGCTCCAGTAAATCAAGCTGAAACTAATCTTTCTACCGCTGGCCCAGCAAATATTGCAAGCACAACTCCTGTTGCTAGTCCGTTTGCTGGTATTGGAATGTTTAATTTTGGAAGCGGTGGTCGCAGAGAGTTCGGCCCTAGTGATGCAGAAATGTTTAGTTATTTAGTTGGACGAGGTGGATTGCCAGCTAATATTTCTAATGCTGCTGGAAATGTTGCTGAGTTTACTGGAACAGTTGAAACTCCAGATTTTACATCACGAGTTCCCGGTAGATTTCCAAGAGCTTCTTATGAAGACTTAGCTAGACAGTCTATGGAAGATGCAGCGTTTGATGCTCGAATGAATACAACTGCGCCTGCTCAGACAACTTATCAAACTAAAGTTCCTTATGCTTTTCCCGGAGGAATGTTTAATTCTGCTAATAGGCCAGATTTGGCTAGTTCTGAGCTTAATGTAGATTCTTATATGGAAGATACCATGTATTCTCCAGCGCCTACCCCAACAAGAATACCGGGGCTTGGTGATATGGGTATGGGTCAAGACTTTAGGTTTATGTCTTAATATGAATAGACGTTTAAACGCATTAAGAAGCCCAATGCGACTTACTCCTTATCCAAGAGGTTTTGATAATGGTGGCCCTGTAGTTATTCAAGATCAATATTTTGAAGGCATGGTTGAGGGAGCTGGTGGTGGCATGGATGATTTTGTTCCGGCAACTATAGAGGGTGTAGAGCCTATATTGTTGTCTAGGGATGAATATGTCATACCTGCTGATGTTGTCTCTCATATAGGCGATGGAAGCTCCGAAAGGGGTGGCGAGCTATTAGATGAGATGATTGCCAATATTAGGATGATGAAGACTAATACTGACATTCAGCCTCAAGAGATGAGCGAAACCCCAGAAGATATAATGTTGGATTTAAAGCTGTAAAATGTCATTTACTATAGAAATGGTAAAGAAAGAAAATGTGCTATCTGTGTGGCCTCAGATAAAACATTTAGCTGATAATCTTCAGAAAAGAAGTTATGGCAGATATTTGACTGCTGATATATTTGACCAGATTGTAGAGCAGCCTTGTTTTGTTTGGGTTGTAAAAGAAGATGAAAACATTATTGCGTTTTTTATATGTTCTGTTTCTTATTATCCCCGCAAAACTTACTTAGATTTAAACACGTTAAGTGGGTTAAGAGTTAAAGAGTGGGGCGATCAAGCATTAGAAGTGTTAGATAGCTTTGCTAAAGAATTAAAGCTTGATGGATTAGAAACAAATACTGCGGTTGCCTTTGAAAAGATATGGAAAGAAAAGGGCTTCAAAAAAGAATTTGTAACAATGACAAGAGATATAGATTATCAAGCTGAAGATAGCAAAGAAGATGTAGATCTATTTGACTTTGAATCTGGCGATATGTTGAAGGAGGTTGTAAATGGGTCGTAAAAGCGGCGGCACACAAAGAGTACAACAGGAAAGCACTGTAACGCAGAAGTCGTTTCCAGATGAGTTAATGCCATATATGCAGAAGTCGTTGCAGATGGCAGATGCCCTAATGCAACAAGACTACATTCCTTATGGCGGGCAGAGAGTAGCTGGATTTACCCCTCAAGAGCAAGCAGCTTTTACGGGTGTGCAAGCAATTGCTAATCGTGGATTGCCGGGGGTTAGTGCGGGCAAAACATATTTTTCAAACCTTGCTGGACAAACTGGCGCTCCAGCAGCAGGGACTGATTATCTTTCTGCTTCTAGTGGATACCAACCGGGGACTATAACTTCTGCATATTCGCCGGGAACTATATCTACTGGCTATACTGGTTCTGATTTTACATCTGGGTTTACCGCTAGAGACTTTGATTCTGGTTATCAGCCGGGACAGATTAGAGCTGGATTTCAAGGCGCAGACATTACTTCGGATTATCGGCCCGGAGAAATAAGATCAACTTATAGGCCGGGAGAGTTTTCAGCTCAAAGATCTACGGCAAACATAGATGAATACATGAATCCGTACACAGAGCGGGTTCTTGATAGGCAATTAGCAAGAAGGCAAAAGGCGTTTCAGGAAAGACGAGCGCAAGAAAGAGCAAGAGATACCGCAGCAGGTGGAGCTTCTGCATTTGGGGGAAGAGGCTTATTACAACAGCAAACAGCTCAAACAGCGTTTGATGAAGGCACAGCCGACATAGAGGCATCAGCGCTGGATAGGGCGTATCAGCAAGCATTGACTGCATCATCTCGTGATATAGATCGTGATCTTAGAGTGCAGCAGTTAAGAGATCAGGCGGAAAGAACTCGCGCTCAAATGGGATTAACAGCGGCTCAGTCAAGAGATGCGGCAGAAAGAGCTAGAGCGCAAATGGCTACTCGCGCTCAAGAAGCAACCGCTCGATTTGGTCAAGCGGCTGGCGCACAAGACATACAAGCACAGATTGCATCTGATGCCGCAGCTAGGGCCGCAGGGTTGCAAAACTTACAAGCGCAGCAAATGGCTGATAGGTCAGCAGAAACTGCTGCTAAGTTAGGATTAACAGCTCAACAGTATGCAGACTTGTCCAAAAGATCTGCTGGTGAGCAAGGGCTTAGAGCTGCGATAGCTACAGACGCTGCTGCTAGAGCGGCTGGCGAGCAAGGGTTAAGAGGAGCCATAGCAACAGATCAGGCGGCTAGAGCTAGAGGCGATCAGGATTTAAGAGCGGCGTTGGCTAACCAAAGAGCCTTTGCTGCTGCGTTAGGAAGAAGAGATGCTGCTGCAAGGTATGGGGTTGATCTTGATAAGACAGAGCAAGCGATGGATCTACAGCGTGTAGCAGCATTAGCACAAGCTGGTCAGGATATAAGAGGCTTACAACAGCGCGGCCTAGACATGGCATACCAAGACTTTATAAGGCAGCGTGATTACCCAAGAGAAATGTTGGCGTTCTACTCTAATCTTATGAAGCAAAATGTAAGTGCGTTAGGGCCGAATCAAACACAAACCACTACGTCACCAGCTCCAAGCAGATTAGGACAAATGGCTAACTTAGGTCTGGGCGCATTGGCGCTAGGCCGTGGCAGACAGGTATAAGGAGCGTTTAAACATGGCAATGGAGCAGTTGTTAAAGATCGCAGAACGCACTGAGGCTATGCCTGATGAGATGCTTGCGCAAGTTGCTGCGCAGGGTGAAGGCATGGGCAGTCTTCTTGCTGCTACAGAGATGAAGGCAAGAGAAGATATACGTCAGGATGCACAGCAACAAAATATGCAGCAACAGCCTCCTGTGTTAGAGCAGCTATTACAGCGCGCTATGCCACAACAGATGCCACAGCAAATGCCACAGCAAATGGCACAACAACCATTGCCTCCTATGGGTATGCAGCCTGATATGTACCAAGGCGACCCTGCTATGGCAATGCTTAATCAAGATGCCAGTATGCCTCAAGAGTTTGCTAATGCTCAGATGGGCATACCTCAAGCTCGATTTGGTGGTTTGGTTAGAAGATTTCAGCAAGGCGGCGGATTTCAGCCAACTCCTGAGTATCAACAGGCATTAACTGATTATTATGGTTATAACCCTTATGATTTATTAGACGCTCAAGATATGTACATGGGTCAAATGCCAATGCAAGCAGATCAGTTAGCTCTTCTTGGTCAAGAATATCAAAAGATTATGGAAGATCCTTTTTCTGAAGAAGGTCAGCTAGCATTTGCGCAGTTTAATAATCCTGCAACTCAAGTAACAAAACCTAATCCAATGTCAGGATACTCTGCTACAAAACCCGTTTCATCTGCTTATGCAACAGCAGATGATGCTGCTGCCGCCGCAGTAGAAGCCGCAAGACAACAAGCTGCATCTAAATTATTTGGCGGCTCTCAGCTTCAAAAAGGAACTATTAGAAAAGACTTATTAGATCCTAGTGGAACGCCCGGAACAACAGCGCAAGCATTTATACCGCAAGGGACAGATGTATCTAGCGGTGTAATTCCTTTTGATACTAGATATTCATCATTATTAGATATGGCAGAGGCAGATAAGGCCGCTCAAGCATATGCTGCATCATATGCTGATTCAGATTCTGATCAGGCAAAAGGGGTAGTCTCATTACCAGATGCTGATGAAAGAGGAAGAAGCGAAAGTATGCCGTATCTTTTTGAAGGTAACCCTGCAAATAGACAATTAGTTGCTGGATTATCTCGACCTTCGACTCCGGGTTTTGATTTAGACTCTCTTTCTATAACTACAAAACTTGGAGATAAAATACAAACAGCAGATTCAAAACGTTTAGAGGAATTAATAAAAGTAGAAAAAGAATCTGGAGATAAGCTGCAAGGTTATCTTGATAAAATGTCAGATCTTGAAAAAGATTTTCCAGATAGAGAGAACATTAAAAAACGACTTAAAGAACAAACAAATTATGGCGTTGCAGCCGCATTTTTTAAGGCAGCAGCGGGAGATAAGCCTGACTTTTTAAGCGCATTAGCTGAAGGGTTTGGCGGTGCAGCAGATGTAATGAATAAAATGTCTGCTCAAGAACAAAAAGAAATGTATCAGCACGCTATGGATGCTTACAAGAGAGAGGCTGATAAAGCTAATACTCAGTTTAGGCTTGACAAGAATAGAGCTGATGAGATTTACAGAGAAAAAACGTTATTGCAAAAAACACAAAATGATTTAACGACTCTTAAAATGAATTACGCAAATAAGATGTCTACGGATCATTGGAAAAAATTAGAGTTACTTCAAAAGATAGGCGCGGATGCTACAGAAGCCCAGAAACTTAATGCAGAAGAAACTAATAGGGTTAGAGATGATAGAAGAGATGCAATAAAAGATTGGGGAGCAACAACAAATAAGTTTGATGAAGTTACAAATCAAATGGATATTATGCCAAATCAAGCAAAACTATCTTATGCCCTTGAAACAGGGTATGCAGAGCTTTATGTTCCCGGCGCACAAATGGCTATTAATCAAGGTCTTAAAGATTTAGTTAAGGATTTAAACAGAGTTGATAAACAGTTAAGAAATCAAGCAAATCCAATATTAGATGACATGGAAAGATCTGCTGAAGCATTTAGAATTTTAGATGATGAATATATGCGGGGTGGAGCATCTAAAAAAGAAATGGTTGGATCTAGGCAGTTGATGAGAAAGTTTGGGCCAGAGCTTGCTCAAATATCTAGGTCACAAGATCCAAACTCGGCTCTTAAAATGCTTATAAAAAGGTATCCATATTTAGATCCTGAAACACTTACACAAGCATTAAGTCCTTAATGGCAACACAAGAAGAAAGATTAGAGGCATTAATTAGTAGGCTTCAAGGCCCAGCTCCATCAAGGGGTTATGATTATGTAAGCCCCAGACAGGGAACTCCTCAATTTTATGAGGTTCCTGATATAGAACCCGGAAGTATACTGGGAAGTTTTTCAGGTATGCCTCAACCGCAACCACAACCTGACCCAGTTCTTTATCCTCAAGCAATGCCTGTAGAGCCTCAGTTAACTCCAAGAGAAAATTTAACTGGATTAGACTTATTTGCTGGCGCACCTTCTGGGGTCATCGCAGATCCTACTACTAGGATTCAAGAAGAAGTCGATGAGTCTGATAATCCATTTTTAGCTTTTGGACGGGGCATTGGTCGTGGTGGTTTGCAAACAGGAATTGCTATAGGCGAAGGTTTATTTTCTATAGCTGATGTAGCAGCAAATGTTACTGGGTATGAAGACCTTATAGATCCTGAAACATCAGAAGTATTTAAGAATCTTAATGAAGCTCGTGAGTGGGTAGGCAATGAGCGAACAGTTGTAGGTAAGCTAGGCGAAGCTGTTGGTAGTATGCTGGCGTTTATGGCTCCGGGTATTGGCGCTATTGGTCAAGCAGGGAAAGCTGCTAGTTTGGCAACTAAAGGCGCTCAATATGCAGATGCGGCAAGAAGGGCTAAAGGTTTAGCTATAGGGTTTAGGGGTTTGCAGGGAGCTGCTGCTGTTGGGTCTGGGGCAGGACAGGCAAGCCAGATGATGAAAGCCTATAAAGATGCTGGCGGCGATTACACAACAGGTCAAAGAAATTATGCAATAGCGTTTGGTATACCAATAGGTGCATTAGAGCTTATTGGCCCAGAAATGATATTACGAGGATTTGGTAAAGAACTTGCTAATCCAATAAAGAATGAAATATTAAGAAGAGTAACTGGGTTAGGGGCAAACGCTACAGGTGAAGGTGCGCAAGAAGCATTGTCAGGAGTTTTGCAAGAGCTATCTGCTAAGTATCACTATGATCCAGAGCGTCCTATTGGCGATAGTATGTTGTCTGATTTTGGGTATGGAGCTGGTGCAGCAGCAATACTTGATCTCGTTATAGGCAAGCGTACTCCAGATAAACCAAGTGTAGATCCAGCTAAAGTTCAAAACGATTATCTTCAAAGTAATCCAATCGATCCGGTGGACGCAACATTACTTCAAGCAAAAATAGGCACAGAAGAAACAGTACCTATTTATGATAAGTCTGGAAGCCAAATAGATGCGTCTGTTTCGTCAGTTGATGTTGAGGGGAATGCCGTAGAGGTTTTGGTTGATGACGAAGTAATACGGTTGCCCCTTGATAGCTACCCAAACCAAGATGGATTTTCTCTCGCTAGCGATGAAACCCTATCGGCTGCTGGCAGATATAAAATAAATGGAAGAGAGCTAGGCCAGTTAGAAGACGAAGAGCTTAGGCAGCTATCTTATGACATTACATTAACAGATGAACTTAAAGAACAAGTTGCTAATGGTGAAATCAGTCAAGCCGAAGCTAACGTACAAACTGATTTAACTCGTTTAAACGCAAGGCAATTGTATGATTTAGCTGCTGTTGGAGATGAGCTTAAGCGCAGAGGTTATGATGTGGTTGATGGCGATTCGTCTACAGATCAAGATTTAAAAGACGCAAATCAACAGTTAAAGATAGATTCTGGTGAGTATTCAGATGACGTTGACAGGAATGTAAAAGAGCGTCTTGGCGACAAGCTGTCTGAAAAATACGCTCCATCAGAATCTGCTACTCAGCAAGCAATTGATGAAGTCCAACAGGCTAGGCAAGAGAAAGCACTAGAGGACATACAAGAAAGCACAAGTCTTAGTGAGCTATTTGATAGATTAAAATTAACTCCGGCAGAAAAGCTTGAGGCTATATCTAAAGCAATTGGCGTTGAACGTGTTGATGAAATTAGAAAAGGCAAAGGCAAGAAGAAAGTAAAAGCGGAAGATTTAATTGAAGGTCTTACGCCTGTAGAGAATGCCCAAGTTATACAACAAGCTGCCTCAATTAAAACAGCTAAAAAGTTTGATAAAGAAGAGCAAGAGCAAGCATCTCAGCGAGCTAATGAGTTAGATAGTCGCGTAGAAGAGCAAGCAAAGTTAGATGCAAAAGCAAGAGAAGAACAACAACAACAAATAAAAGATCTTGAGCAAGCTACTGAAGAGGTCGTTGAGGATTTTGAAGCAGAAGTAGAAGAAACTGCGCCAACAGAATTTGTTTCAAAAGATGTAGAAAACTCAAAACCTAGATATAGAGATGAAACTCCAGAGTTTGAATTGCTTTCTGATAAGGCGCTTTACATTGTTAGAGATGGCGTTAAAAAATCAAAGAAAGACGCAAGCATTATTGAAGAACTTAAGTCTGCCTTTCCGGGCGTGTCAGAGGCTGAACTTCGTAGCCTTGGTAGTAGGGTGGCAGAAGAAGTTAAGAAGCGTGGTGAGGCTGCTAGGAAGCGTAACGAGGAAGTATTTACTGTACCTGCCGTTGTTCCTCAAGCAGAACAATCAGCTACCGAAGAAGTTGCAGAAGCTGTTGAAGAAGAAGTAACAGAAGCCCCGCAGACCTTAACGCTTATGAAGCCTAAATATAATAAGCGTTCAAAGAAATACGACATACAAGTAATAGATCAAGATGGCAAAGTTGTAGACGAGCGTAGTGCTTCTAAGCCAGATGTTAATACAGCTTTAGACAACATAGGCCAAGAGTTTAGCGGTATAGAGATACCCGCTAAGTTTTATAACAAAGAAGCTCGCAAAGAAAACGAACCTACTCCAGATGAGCTTGGAGCTGTTAGAGAAAGCATAGAGGAGCTGTTGCCTCAAGGTGTTGGCAAAGGCGCGACTGCAAATATATATAAAGTTGCAGCAGATAAGTACAGAGCGTTAAAAGCAGAAAACCCAAGTATAGATGTATTTACCGCTATAGAAGAAATATCTGGGTCAGATGAAATCCAAAACTTAATTTTTGATGCCGATCCAGACTTTATGCGGATACAGGATGCGGCTGTAGAAGAACCTGTGCCTGTTGTTGGGGTAGAAGGGACAGAGGTTGGTGGGCAGCCAGTAATATTACGCTCTACCAAGCCAATTAGAATGGATATGAATCAGCAGACTAGGGTTAGCAGAATAGTTAAGTCTATAGCCCCTAACGCAAACTTAGTTATTGCAGATCAAATATTTAGTAGGCCATTGTCGATGCCAGATGCTTTGACGATGGTTGAACATAACGGACAAGTAATGCCCAAGGAAGAGGCTCTTGGTCTTCAGATAGGAAACGTTGTTGCCGTGTCAGCTCAAGATGGATTTTTAGATCCAGAAAACAGGGCGTATCACGAGGCAACCCACTTCCTAATGCGTAATGGTTATCTTGATGATAAAGAGATGGATTCCTTGAGGGCTAATATACCAAGGCTTCAAAGCATTGTTCGTAAACATTTGGGTGACAGAAGGTATGCTAATGCTATTGAGGTCATACCTCCCAACAAACAAATTGATGAGCTGGTTGCGTATGCTTCGGCTCTATACAACCGTGGCTTAGATGTTACTGGAAAGATACCCGGAGAGTTTACTCCGCCGTTACGCAGAATATTTAATAAGATTGTTAATTTGTTTAAACAGCTTAAGTCTGCGTTTGGCGGCGAAGTTGCTATGGAGCTTGAAGATGTATTTGAGTCAATAAGACAGGGTAGAGCTGGAGCTAAAGCGCCAAGAAAAATGTCTGACAAGACAGGCATGAGCGGAACAACTCCATTGGCAATGGTTAAACAAGGTGATGCGACAGCTCGTATGGCTGAGTCTAATTTTGTTAGGCCAATGATGTACTCTGTTTTAAAGGACAAGATTAAAAAGGCTGGTGGATCAAAGCCAGCTAACGATTGGATAAGAAGAAACGAAGACGGATCGTTAGAAGGGTTTCTTACTAAAGACGTTAAGCTAGCAGAGATAGAAGACTCTGGAATTGTACAGTTTCTTGAAGATCAGAAACTAAAAGACGGTGAAAATGTAAAGGTATCTGCAAATCAGCTTATTGAGGAAATAGAAAACAACGAAGTCCTAATAGAGATGAATATTTATGGGACTCCCTTGGACTCGATGAGTGATCCTACTAACGAAAACAAACTAGCTCTTGCGTTTTTGGATGACCGAGAAGCAGAAATTAAAACTAATATTGGTAGGCTTTTAATGAACCCTGCAATTAGTTCTGCTTTTGTAGGCAACACTATTCGATACGTGTATGACGCACAAACAAAGGGAAGCTCTAATAAGAATGTTAAGTCAGCATTTTCATTAGAGCTAGCCGAGCTTCTTGATAAATCAGAAGACCAAGCGTTGCAGGATTTAAAAGACCTTTATGATGGAAAGTTAACTGTTCCGCAATATAAAGAAAGGGCAAACCAATACTATGCTCCAATTAAAAAACAACTTAGAAAAGATTTGGCTAGCCCTGCAAATGAACTGACTTCTTCAAACATTGCAGATATGTGGCTGTCATATCCAAGCTCTGAAAATTTAATGAATGCGTTTAAAAACCCTGCTATGTATGGAGATCAAAAGTTTAGTTACAGCGATACTTCTATCCCGTCATTAGATTTGCCACAACATTATTTAAACATATTAGAAAAAACTAAAGCTGACTATAACCGTAACTTAGCCAAGCCCGGAACCACTAAGCATATGCGAAAGCAGTTAGCTAAAGCAAAAGACCTAAGTTCTCCACAAGCGGCGACAATTGCTTTAAGAAGGCTTAACTTAGGTTATGGACAAGTGGATCGCCATTTGCGTATGCCGGACGTTGGTGACACAGAGATGTCTACAGAGCCGGGAAGCGGAATGGAAGTAGGGCCAGACTACGGCGGTACATATGCTCCATACACATCTACTGGAGCAAGAAACCTTGCGTTAAGCAGGGCGCTTGAAAGCCCTGAAGAAAGAAGATCAGCGCTTCGTGAATACTTAGATGATAATTCATTAAATTATAGAGAGGTGATTATATCGGCTCCGCTTGCTTCGTCTACCGAGGTTGATCAGCAGCAATATGATAAGTGGAAAGAAGGGGCTGGCGGATTAACTGCTGCTGGGCAATATGTTCATGCGCACTTTAGAGACACTGTTAATCCAATAATGCACATACGATTGTCTGATGTGTACGTTACTGATGATAATGGTGATCAGCAAAAAGTATTAATAGTAGAAGAAATACAGTCAGACCTGCACCAAGAAGCACAATCCATAATGAAAAGAATGGCTGCTTTTGATTTGTTTAAACAAGGTCAAATTAGCGATCCTAATTTTGAGAAGCTGCCTAGGGACGAGAAGAATTTAGTTAAACAAAACGCACCTAAATATAAAGATCAAGTTTACGGGCCTATTTTGCCTAATATGCCACTAAAAAATGAAGATCAAAGAATGGCGTTTGCCATGAATGGTATTACTAGAATGGCAATCAATGGCGGGTATAGCCACATAGCAGTATCTAATAGCGAGCTTCAGCTAGAAAGATATAGGGGTAATTTTAAAAACCATGTTGACGGAATGACTGTAGCGGAAACAGTTGTTCTTGATGACGGAAACGCCTCTATGCCTCATAAAATATCTTCTGTTGTTGATTCGTCTGGAAATCCTAAAATGAGATTTTCATTTGACACTGGAGACTTAGAGTCTATTTATGGAATCAACAAACTAGAAGCTTCTAATTTAATTAAAGACGGCGATTTGTATCACGCCGATATTCCTAAATCATACATTGAGCAAAAAGTAGATTCTAATATAGATCTGCTTATGAAAGATGCTCCAGAAATAGATGAGCAAGGGTTTGTTTTTGGGGCAGAAGAGCTTGGCCCATTAGAGCCTGAATATATTGACCAGTTGCTCACGCAATATCCAGATAAAGATCAGGCTAAAAAAGAAGCTAGAGTTATATTAGACAAGACATTTGAAGACATTCCCAACAGAAGATTTATTGATATAGATTCAGTAAAAATAGTTGAGGGATATGATGCTGAAAATAGAACATTAGAAAACATAGACCCTAGAATTATTCCAAGACTTTCAATGCAAGAGGCTTTAGCAGAGCTTTATCCTGAGTTAGTTAACGCATATCGGGTTTCTTATACGGTTCCAGTATTTGATATGTCTACTGGTGCGCAAGAATCTATACATAGAGGCACGTATTTATTTGGCAAATATAAACCATTAGATCTTGCCGATGAATCGAGCGGTGGAATGCTTGATGACTTCTTAGGAACTGGGTTGTTTAAACTGGTTGAAGATGAGCTAGTTGATTTTCCCGGTCAAGAAATTGCCATTGATAACGTAATGGATTTTATTACCGCAAAAGCTGATGAGCTTGTAGCGTTAAGAGAAGGAATAAATGCTGGGCAAGAAGCATCTGAAAAAGACATTAACAGATCTCGCATATTAGATGATGCTGACATAGCTAAAGCAATATCTGATTCAAGGCGTAGAGCAGATGGCGCGGTAGATTATCCTGTAGGTTCCGGCTTTACTAATATATATGACCGAATGATGCCTAAAGCATTAGCCAAAGCTCTTGGCTCTACAATTAAAAAGAAAGAAAGCAAGATTCGTAATGAAAACCAAGGATCTATTTTATACATAGGTGATGCTGACGCAGATCAACAAGCAATTATAACTAACATTAATGACTTGGAGTGGGAAGGCGAAAGGCTTATACCGGCAGAAAGACAAACAAGAAAAGAGCTGGCTTCAAAAGAAATGCTTGTTGAAGACATAGCAACTAGAGCAGATCCTGATGTAGATCCAGACGAGGTGTTTGGTTTAGAGCAACAAATATCAGAGTTAGCAGACGATAAAAGGGGTCAGTATTTAGTTCGCAAGTCTGCAATTACCAACTCATTGCCATTGTTTGAGATCACCGAGGATATGCAGTCAGAGGGTGCGCCTTGGAGACAAGAGCCTTACGCGATTTATCAAATGGCAAAACAAGATGATCGCAACTCAGCTACGAATGCTGGCATTGCATCTAAAAATGAGATGACTAAAACAGCCAGACAATCAATGGTTGATTTTATTAACTCTATGCCTTTCTTTAATACCCTTAAAGATCTTCCTCAAAAAAGAGAATACTACTTAAAACGTTCCGAGTATCTCGGGTTAATAACTCAAACAGAAAACGCTGCTAAATATTTGCGAGATGAGATAGGCAATAAGTATTTGTCTAAGGGGATAGGGTCTCAAGCAAGAGAAGGCAACGCTTTGGTTCGTAATGCAATTTACACCTACATGACTACAGGAGACACGGCAGCAGAGCAGCAAGCATTTAATGCTTTGAATGCTTTAGATCCAAGGGCCGCTAAAGCATCCGCTAAAGCAAAAGACATAATAGAAAACGTTGGCGCACAGCTTGTAGCAAAAGGTCTAATGAGTCCTAAGACATACTTGGAAAAACGAAGAGCATACCTTCCAAGGCTTTATTTAAAGCACATTATTGATGATCCGTCTGGCAAACCCTTTGAGTTTCTTAAGCCAAGACAGGACATTCCAGAGGGAACTAGAGAGCTGCTTGGTGAAATCGCAGAACAAGATCCGGCATTCCTAGTATCCAGATCAATGCAAAGATCTATAAGAGACTTAGAGTTAATAAACTTTTTTAACGCAATCAGCGAGAACGAAAATTGGACAAATCCTGATGATGAGTTTTTAGTTTCTTACACAGATGTAAACGGTGACACTAAAAAAATTAGTGCATTCTGGTTAAAGAATGAAGCAACTGTAATAAGAAATATTGCAGAGGCAGAGCAAGGGTTGTCTCCAGAGAAAGCAGCGCGTTTAAACGCTGAAGCAGATAGAATGGAGGCTGCTGCAACACAAACATTCAAGGCGTTTGCAGAAAAGAACCAAGGAATAGATGTGTCTCAGATGGAAGATGAAGACATAGTTAATCTTGGCACACAATACTTTGAAGGGTTTAAACGAATTCCTAAAGGTCTTAAGTTTGGGATGCTAGCAGGAAGATTGGTAAGGCAGGAAATATACGATGACATAATAGCCTCTAAGGTTATCGCTAATGTTGGCGACACTACTGTCGTTGAATTAGATAAGTTAAGCAAGAAAGCGGTAGCGGTTTGGAAAACAATTAAGGTTCCTCTTAACCCGCCAACTATTGCGCGTAACACATTCAGCAATATGATTCTTATGCACCTTTCTGGAATACCTTTCTTTAAAGTTCTTCCTAGAATGGTAGAGGCAATTGGGGAAATAAGATCATACAACAAAGGTGATTATGATAATGCTAGGCATTACATGGCTTTGTTGGAAAGAGGTGTTGCTCAATCATCTTTTGCAGATCAAGAACTTGTAAAAATGTCTGATGACATTATGGACTTTCTTGGCGGTGTAGATGCAAAAGACTTAGGTTTGTATGGCTGGTTGAAGCTAAAGGCTTGGGGAAAGCTTGCAACTAAATCATCTAATCTTTATCAGAACATAGAGGTCATGGGCAAAACTGCCATCGCGATTGATGTGATGGAGCGAGAAGGCTTGAGCGCAGATGATGCGTTTCTTAGAGCGCAAGAGTATTTGTTTGACTATTCAGATGTTCCGGCAATAGTTAGAAAAACAAGAACAAGCCCTATTGGTATTCCTTTTATTACGTTCCAATACAAGGTATTGCCTGTCTTGATGAAGACTGCAATTAGAAATCCATTTAGGTTTGCGCCTTACGTTGGGATGGCCTATGCAATGCCCCATTTAATGATGGCTGCATTTAATATAGATGATGAGGAGTATGATGCTATAAAAGCGTCATTGCCTGATTACTTAAGAGGCAACCCCGGAATGATGCCTCTTCCATATAGGGATGATGCGGGCAGGTTAAAGTTTTTAGACACCAGCTTTTTGTATCCTTGGGGTAGTTTCGCTGCTTTAGGCGCTGGAGCCATAAATGCGGGCAAGGCAATCACGGGAAATAAAGATTATACACAAGGCGGTTTTAGTGTAGACGATATAACTAGCACATTAGGTATGTTTGGTGGGCCAGCATGGTCGCTTGGTATAGCCGCTTTAACAAATACAGACCCGTTTACACAAAGACCAATTATTAATCCTCACGATCCTTGGTGGGTTTCTAATGCAGAAGAGCGTCCTTTTTATAACAGAGGGAAATTAACAGACGGTCTCTATTGGATGACAAATCAATATATCCTTCCGGGGTTTTTAAACACGGACTATGGTGCTGTTAAAAAACTATTAGATGCTACATCTAGCACTAGAAGATCTACAGGATTAGAGCCAGACACAGTTAATCAGGCATTGTTAAGAATGATTGGTTTAAACGTTGTTAATGTTGATGCTGATCAAATTAAGATGTCTTTATATTACATTGATAGAGAAAGAAGCAAGCTAATAAGTACCATTAATAGAATTGCAAGAGATCAAAGCCTTACTCCGCCAGAGCGAAGACGAAGAATTCAGAATTTTAGACAAAAAATATCTGAATATGATGAGATGCAAATGGTATTAACAAATGCTGGAGGCATTACAAGGAACGTTATTAAAAGATTAAATGAAAGAGAAAGAACTGGTGGTTAAGTTAAGCGAACATTTTACATTAGCCGAGTGCTGTCGAAGTGAGACAGCTACCCGGAAAGGCATAGATAATATGGCTACAGGTGAGCATCTTGAGAACTTGAAGCGTGTATTAGAATATGTGGTTGAGCCTGTCAGGGTTCACTATGGCGTACCGTTTATACCTAACAGTGGGTATAGATGCCCAGAGCTAAACGAGGCGGTTGGCGGCAACCCCAACAGCCAGCACTGCAAAGGACAGGCGATAGATTTTGAGCTGCCCAATGTAGATAACGAAGAGGTTGCCTTTTGGATTAAAGATAACTTGGATTATGACCAGCTTATCTTAGAGTTTTATGACGGGATAGACCCCAACAGTGGGTGGATTCATGTCTCCTATGTATCAGCGGGAGACAACAGAAACGAGTCCTTAGTCTTCGATGGTAAGTCGTATACGCAGTTTGAATGAAAGGCGCTGTCTTAGCCTTTATGCTGATTACAGTAATAGAAGGCAATGTGGTAGATGGCGCAGAGCAGATGCTGTTTAGAGATATACATCGATGCCAGCAGTTTGCCTATTGGATAGAGCATAACTGTTTAGATGTTCGGTGTAGAGGAGGAGTAAAGCAGCAGAATATAACTGCGTATTGTAGGCCAGTAATGGCCCCGGTTAATCAGAAGTTTTGGGATTAATATTGTGAGTATATATAGCTGTTGTTTTTACATTGCTGAAGAGAAAAGATTTACTGGGTGGGAAGAGTATCTTGCGTATTACAGAAAGCAAGATGAGGAGATAGTGTGATGGCAAAGAAGTTACAACAAGATTCAGTTTGGGCTAAGTATGACATCGACAACGATGGCACTGTTAGCGATGAAGAGTTAGAGCGTGCTACGCAAATGCTTGAGCTGGATCTAAGAGAAGAGAAGCAAGACTCGCAAAGAAGAATAGCATGGGTTGCTATGTCATCTATGGTCTTGTATTCCTTGTTGCCACTAATGCCTTTTGTTCCAGAGGCTAGGCTTTCAACATTATCGTCCTTGTCGGATATGCTCTTTCTGAGCCAAGCCAGTATTATCGGATTGTACTTCGGCGCTACAGCATATATGTCTCGAAAACCTTAAAGGTTTACTATGATAATTGAAAGTGTAGCTGCGGCAGGGGCGATCCTGTCTACAATATCGACCGCCATTAACAAGTTAAACGAGGTTGGCGATGGCGCTGCGAAAGCGGTTGAACTGATGCAAGGCTTTAGTGATGCGCTCGATTCTTTTGAGCGTGAAAAGAAAGACTCGATAATTAATAACCTTAGCTCACAAGAGTTACTAAAGTTAGAAAGCATTAAACATCGCCGTGATCAATGGGAAAAATCATTGCATGATATGCTTGTAATACATGATCCAGCTTTGTTGCAAAGATGGGAAGACGCTAAAGCAAGACAAAAGGCTAACCACAAACGGCAGATGGAGGCAATAAAAGCCAGAGCAGCAGCTAGGAAAAAAATGATTCAACAAATTTGGGTTATAATGGGCGTTACGGCAATCGGCCTATTATGTGCATTTATTTTAATTGGAGGGATCATACTGATTTTTAAATGATGGATATATCAGCGGCAACACCAATGAATCAAGTTGCTTGGCGGCAAGTAGCTGAACAAAAGTACCAAAAACTAATGGATAATCTGCAAGTTGAAGAGCGTAGACAAAGGGTAGAACAGTTAAACTCTACATTGTATATTGCAAAAAGTGGTAAAGTAGAAATACAAAACACTAAGGCTCCTAACAACATTAACTTTTTGGTTTAAACATGGCGGCAAAGAAGAAAGCGAAATCTAAGGTTAATCAGTCCGGCAACTACACCAAGCCGACTATGCGCAAGACTTTATTTAACAAGATAAAGGCTGGGTCAAAAGGCGGTAAGCCGGGGCAGTGGTCTGCTCGTAAAGCCCAGATGCTTGCCAAGCAGTACAAAGCTAAAGGCGGGGGGTATAAAAGCTAATGGCAAAGCAAGCACAGCAAAAGATACAGAGTAAAAAAAAATAGAAGAGTGGATTCGTCAACAGAAACTCAAAGAGCATAATCAGTAATGGCATTAAAGAAACCGCAAAAGTCTTTAAAGAAATGGACAAAACAAAAGTGGCGAACCAAGTCAGGCAAGCCATCGACGCAGGGATCTAAGGCTACGGGAGAACGGTATTTACCAGAAAAAGCAATCAAGTCTCTATCTTCTAAAGAGTATGCAGCTACAACTAGAAAGAAACGAGCTGACACAAAGAAAGGAAAGCAGCACAGTGCGCAGCCCAAAAAGATCGCTAAAAAAACTAGATCATACAGGAAGAAATAATGCCAGCTAAGAAAGATCCAAGGCTAGCTAGGGCTGGGGTTACTGGTTTTAATAAGCCCAAGCGCACACCCAATCACCCCAAGAAATCACACATAGTTGTTGCCAAGGAAGGCGATAAGGTGAAGACCATTCGGTTTGGGCAGCAGGGTGTCAAGACCAATCAGACTGTGGGTCAAAGGAAGGCGTTTAAATCTCGCCACGCAAAGAACATAAAGAAAGGCAAGATGTCAGCCGCATATTGGGCAGACAAGGTTAAGTGGAGTCCTAGCAAAACCAAGTCGCCTTCAAAGAAATGGAAGAAAGGATCGTAATATGGGGATGAAACTAAGCGCAGGTCTAGGCTTGGCGCTTCTAGTTGTAACAGGGGCGTTTAAACTTTACTACGACAAATCACAAGCAGAGCTAGAGTCTTTCCACTTAAAGCTTGAGCAGTCAATACAAAATCAAAAGACTTTAGAAAGCACGATAGAGTCTCAAAACCAAAACCTTAAAGAAACCATAGAGAACCAGAACATGATGGTTGCCCAAATTGAGCGCCTAACTAAAGAGAATCAGGAAGCTCAAGAAGAGGTAAACGATATTAGAAAAAAGTTCGCAAAGCACGATCTCAATGTGCTTGGATTGAGAAAGCCAAAGCTAATAGAAAATATTATAAACCGGGGGACGAAACAGGTTATGGTAGATCTTTCAGATATAACCAATCCTGAAACTTTTTATGAAAATGGTCGCAACATTAGTCGGACTGATTCTTAGTTTAATATCTGGGTGCAGCTTGATGGGTGGTGGTTCGTTTAAACAGCAGGAAGTAAAACCTGTAGAGGTTGTTACAGTTGTAAAGCAAGCTCCGATGTATCATCCGCCACCGCCGAATGAAATATCTACAATGCCTGTCGAGTGGACAGTCCTTACCCCTGCGTTGATGCAAGAATATCTGGAGGATCTTGAGAAAGGCGAAGCTCCAATGAATGTCTGGTACAGCTTGACCTCGAAGGGCTACGAGAATCTTTCTCATAACATGGCAGAGATCAAGCGATACCTACGCCAGATGAAAAGCATCATCCAGTATTATTCAGAAACTGACTCGCAATCGAGCGACGAGGACGATTCGGGTTCATAGCCTGTGGCGGCTCTGGAGCCTCTAGCTGGATAGATATTTTAGCCCCTAGAGCGGTAGCTATACTCTCCATAATCTCGAAGCTGGGCTTCCTACGGCCCCTCTCGACCTGACTTAGATACGACTTAGTGGTTCCAGACTTATCCGCAAGGGCTTGCAAAGACAAACCCTGATCCATGCGGAGCCTTCTTATTTTTTCTGTGTACCAGCTCATGCCTTTACCTCGTCTTCAAAGAACGCGAGAAACGATTTGAGTTTCTCTTGAGCTTCCTCATCAGTGAGCAGCTCTTTACGTGATTCAATTCCGCAGACAGATCTGATTACATTAGAAGCAAGATCTTCGTCATCAGGAGTATCGGCAACCCAACCCTCACGTTCATTGTTTAAACGAACCCACTCTTGAAATGTTTTCTCTCGGCAAATCAAGTTAGCTCTAGCCATAGCTCGTTCACCTTTTGTGACTGCTGCTTTCACAACTGGCCTCTCGTCCTCACCTATCTGCGCACAGGCTATCATATATCGTTGTCCGATTTTTGCCGTGGCTAGTTCGTTAGGCACATCGTCTGGGTGCAAGATAAAAGAAAGCACCATGCCATCCCTTGACTGTCGATAGGCGTACTTCTTTGCCTCGAAGTGTTCTGCAATTCTGTCTGCTTCACTCATCATCTTCTCCGTCATCTTTCTTATGAGTCATAAAGTCCATGTCCATTTGGTAGGCATCTCCTTTATCGTTTAAACGAGAAACCATAGTTAGCATTTGGATGGTTACATCTTTCTCATCTATAGCGTGGCTTAAGAAATATTTGTAAAATTCTGCGGCATCCTTTGGGTCTTGAAACTCCCCGAAGATTCCGATCCCGCCGTCTTCCTGTCTTACTAGGATGCAATACTGGTTGAATCGGTAGTCACCAAACTCTTCCTCGATTTCGTTGTACTCCTCTTGGAGTATTGGGTAATTGTTTTCACTCATTAAATTGTTTCCATGTTGCGTCTGTAAACATTAAAGGATCTATGCCCTGCATAGCCCACCAACGTTGCTCGTTCCCATAAGCATGAAGATGCCTGTGGTGATCATCACACAGGGGTACTGTGTCGGCATCACTTGTGCGCCTCATGCCTCTGAGGTTGTCCTTGTCAGTGAACGTTAGATGATGTGCTTGCGCAGGGCGTTGACAGATTAAGCAGCCATGTTCCCTTACGTGGGCAAGGTATCTCTGGCTGCGTATCTTGTCAGACCAATCCTTTTCTTTCGATGTCATTGATTAGATCTTGTAGTTTTACGTTTATTTCCCTCAAGTCTTCTACGCTTTGGAGAAGCTCGTTTAAACGCTTATCTATATCCACCAGTGATTCTGAATTCAGGTTATGCACAACTTCCGTGTCGATGTGTATACCTACACGGTTAGCAAGTCTTCGTGCATCGAGGCTTATTACCTCTGCTTTTTCCAGCGTGGTTTCAAGATCCATCGCATATCCTTTTACCCTGCTCATAATCCTAAATCATCCGATTCAAAACCGCTAGAGCGCGGGGCTTGCTTTGGCGCACCTACTTCGCGTAGCTGTAGGCGAAAAGATACCTTGGATTGCGGGTCTTCCCGCTTGTCCATTAGGTTTACGTAGTAGTTCTTGCCGTTCACAAGAATCTTTCCGTTGAAGTCTGCGTGCCAACTCTCGCTTTTTCTGTCGTTAGTAAACAGATTGCAGTCCAGTTCCCTTATCTCGTAAGCCATTAAAAGCTCTCCTTATTTTCTAGTTCCTGTTGCGCTCTGAGCAGCGCGGTTACCTCACCGACAAATGATTCATACGATGGCGTGCTGCCATACATCTTCTTCCATTCTTCGGCGTGACTCTTTACATGAAACGTCATCTGGTGATGCGTGTGCATAGCCTTCAAAGCGTTCAGTTGTTTCCGTAACATGGTAGGCCATTCGGATGGATCAACCTTAACAGGTTGCTGTTCAGCCACAACTTCAGGCTTTGGCTTTACCTCTTCTTTCTTTTTTTCAGCGGGCTTCTCCTGTTTCGGTTCCTGCTTCTTTGATTCCTGCTTGCCAGAGCCGATCTCAGCCTTCTCTGTCTTGGCGTACTCAACCTCGTCACCTGATGCGTATTCGCCTCCACCCAAACCACACGCAGCCAACGCCCTACCTATTGCTGACGTAGCGCAGTTCTCTGTCGCTGATTTTTTATTGATGAAACCGTCAGACCTAAACTCCTCGGCCCAATCGTTAGCGATTAAATGCCAAGTGTTTCCATCTCTAGCGTAGACACGCGCTTCTATCTGCACGCGATTCTCGTTAGATACATGGATCGTCGTTGTGATTCTTCCCTGATCTCCATAAGCTTTGCGGAATGCAACTACGCGAGTCGTAACCTGCGCGTATAGCTTCCCGCCTATATCAACCTTATCTGAGTCTGGCAATGCTTCCATGAAGCTGATTGCCTCAAGCAGTCTGTTATCACTCAAAACTATTCTCCTGTTTAAACGTTGCGAATTGTGGACAGAAATCCCTTACATCGCAGAACGATATGCACCTTGTGGGCTGACCCCTACGGTGATCAACAATATGTTTGTCGGCATCTTTCTGCGCAGCGATAAAGGTCTCTGCCTCCTCCATAGAATCAAACACGCGAACCGCACGCTTTCTTCCTTCCTTCATAACTGCGAACTTCTCGTCACGCAGCCATCTCTCATCGTCTGTGCAAAGGATTGCGTTGCCATTGGCTGCTTCCTCGTGCAAGCGTATGCGTTCCTTCACAAACGATTCGATCTTTTGGTCTGACCAAATTGGTATGTCCTGTACGTATATGTCAGTAGGCGGGTATCCCTCCCTGCGCTCTGCCTCATGGCGTGACCAATCTTTGATCAGGTTTATCACCTGTAAACCGCTGACCTCAATTTCGTTTTGCATTGCAATGTAGCGGTAGATATTTAATTGCTTCTCGTCGGAGTCGTTATTCATAACTCCGTAGGCTTTGCGTGTCTTGTAATCCTGTAGCACGCGAGATCCATCTGGCTGTATGTGCTGCACATCTATTTGCCCAGACAACCTAACACCGTCTACGGCGCAATATAAGCGTTCCTCAGTGACGTATTCGGGAGCCTTAGTACCCTCAAGGATAAGGTGAACGGCGCTCCCAAACAGCGTCCACAGCTCCTCAGACACATCTTTTGATATGTAGTCCGAATAGTTGTCGTAAAGTGCTGCCATCTGTGGTGGTCGCAGCAGACCTGTGGCAGAGTAACTTGCTTCGCCTCGTGAATAGGTGTCGCGTTTTACCGCCTCAACTATTGGCGCGGGCAGATTTAACTTGTTAGTGTATTGCATTAATAAACCCTGTTGCGAAAGGTAGGTGTACGATAGAAACACGAATCAAAAGAAAGGTCAAGCATATAATTCACGGTGAGGTTGCATCAAAGGCAAACAGCCGAAGACTTGTTACGTTTGGAGGGAGACCTCGCTTCATAAAATCTAAAAAAGCGTTGCAGTTTGAAAAAGATCTGCAAATGCAAGTGCCTCGTTTAAACAATATGTTAGAGGGCGATCTTGCTTTTCATGCAGCAATTTACTATCCAAGCAGGAGACAGGATTTAGATCCATCAGTCATACTCGATGGACTTCAAGGTCTCGTGTACGCAAACGATAGACAGGTGAAGGTGATCTCGTGCGCCAGATTCTTAGATAAGATTTCGCCAAGGGCAGAAGTAATTGTTTCAGAAATAGACTTTGACGAAGACGGTGGTGATGTGGAAAGTTTGACCCCGCCCATAGTGATACAAGGCGAGCTATGAGCAGGGTCTTCCTTTCGCAACAAAGGAGTGCAACCGAAGGGTTCAGATCTATGGGTTGCGTTAGCAAGTGTATGTGTGTATTTTAATAAAAGCAAGGAATCAGCGGAAGGGGGTAAGACCAGAATCCGCGTTATAAATTACTGGTAATGTCCATGCTCGGCTCCGGCCAATCTAATCGGACAATCTTTCCATCTTCTCCATGTTTTAAACGTGGGGGGTTTGGGGGGAGCGTCCTTCTCTCACCAGCCAATCTAATAATTATCTATCAGTATAAGCAACTAAGGAGCTGATATGAGTAGACCGATATATGAAACAGAAGAGGATCGGGAACGAGAAAAGAAATTAGCAGAAAGAGTTTCAGAGTTATGGGGCTTGGACACAAAGCCAAACCCAAAACAGTATCCGATTGACTACACGTTCTTAAACAAAGAGGACGGGAGCATCGAGGGATTTGCAGAGATCAAGGTACGGACGCACAAGTGCGGGACGTTTCCAACTTACATAATCTCGGCAATGAAAGTAGCCAGCGCTAAGATGCTGAGTGAGGCGACAGGATTAGATGTGATCCTTATTGTGCAGTGGTCATGCGGCTCAATAGGTTTCATGGATATGGCAACAACATCAGACAGCATAGGCTGGGGAGGAAGAAACGACAGAAACGATTCACAAGATCAGGAACCAGTAGTACACTGGAAGTTAGACCATTTTCAATTCGCAACAGGAGGAAATGATGTTCAAAGGGAACACGATCAAACTTAACGAAGCTGACTACACACGTTGGCACACTGCTTTTAAAAACATACCAAGCTTAGATGCTGTGCTTCAGTCGAGGGATGATTGGCTGACGTATGACGCTGACCCAAAGACGCGCAAGCGTTGGTTTCTTAGCACCTCTGCATACCTTGCCAAGATGGATGCAAAGTACGCTAAGGATCAGGCGAGGGATGACTTAGGCCGAAGGGTCACTGAGTCAGGGAGAACTGTTTTTCAAACCGCTCCATGAGCGGGGCAGATTTCTGGGACAGGCTTTCATCGGAAGGCTTTAACCCTACAGACTTGAACGAGGGGCAGCGCAAAATGCTTTGCCCCCAATGCTCACACACACGAAAGAAAAATCGCAACGAGCATTGTCTTTCCATGTCCATAGATTATGAGGGTGCGCAATGGCGATGCCATCACTGCGATTGGGAAGGCAATGTCTGGAGAAACAACATGAACAAGAGTCCGTTTAAACAGAAAGAAAAACCAAAGATACCAGAGCTTGAAGGTGTCAACGACAAGATAACTCAGTGGTTTGAGAAGAGGGGAATATCCAAGGACATCATAGACTTAGCTGGGGTTGAGTCTGGAGAAGCATTTATAAATGGGGAGAACAAGAAGGCTATTGCGTTTGTCCACAGGGATTCGGATGGCAAGACAATCAACGTTAAGTTCAGGACTGTTGACAAGCAGTTCACGCAGATCAAGAACGGCTCTCGATTACCATACCTCTGGAATCTAGTTAATCCTGAAAACGAAACACTGATCATTACTGAAGGGGAAGTTGATGCCTTGTCAGTTATGGAGGCTGGTTTCGGTAACGTCATATCGCTACCCGATGGAGCAAGCGATCACAAGATTCCTTGGATCGATGAGCTACAGGATTCTCTATCATCGTTTAAACGAATAGTTCTCCTGAACGATGGCGATGACGTTGGGATTATCATGCGCAATGAACTGGCGCGTAGGTTGGGTAGGTCTAGGTGCTGGAGGGTGTCGTGGCCCGAAGGGTGTAAAGATCCTAACGATGTGTTGGTTGGGTATGGGAAGGAGAAGCTAGCAGAGTTTGTGAATGGCGCAGAGCCTTGGCCTTTGAAGGCGTTACAGGAGACTCGGAATTATGTGGAGGATGCCTACGCATTATTGAAGGGCGATGTGCGAATGGGGATTGATGTTGGAATACCAGCTCTCAGTCATAACTACAGGGTACGACCCGGAGAACTGACGATAGTGTCTGGCGCACCCGGAGTTGGTAAGTCAGAATTTCTTGATCAAGTTTGTTTAAACCTTGCCAAAGATCACAACTGGAGATTCGCAGTTTGTTCTTTCGAGAACCCTGTCGATGACCACATCAACAAGATCGCAGCTAAGTATGTCGGCAAGCCAGCTTGGAAGACATTTGCTGGAGGAGAGATGGATGATACCGAGTGGTCAGATGCAATCGGTTTCATTGGTAACCACTACTACTGGATCAGATCTGATGATGAAGCACCAACGATTGATTGGTGTTTAGACAATGCTACCGCTTGCGTACAGCGTTACCCAAACGTAAGAGGGCTAGTGTTAGATCCATACAACGAGTTCGAGCATAAGCGACCTAGCGGNTGGACAGAGACAGAGTATGTCTCTCAGATGCTAGCAAAGCTCAAGCGGTGGGCAGCTAATAACGAGTGTCATGTGTGGCTGATCGCACATCCAGCCAAGCTCAGACGCAATGCAGACGGAACGTTCCCTGTGCCAGAGCCTTATGACATAGCGGGATCGGCTAACTTCTACAACAAAGCTGACAACATCTTGATTGTTGAGAGAGACTTTACCCCTGACTCAAATGACATTCGGATTCATGTGAAGAAGATCAGGTTTAAACAGAGCGGGATGGTTGGCGTGGTAGATCTCAAGTACAACTACAAAGATGGAACTTACTACAGCGGTCATAACATGACAGGCTAATGCGCTACTCATAACTTTTTTTGAGTCAACCCTTTATAAAAAAGTATGACCAACAGCGGTATTATTATGACCCGTGGTGTAATGGTGTGTGTGACGTTTAAACGATGTACCAACAGCAGTGTTATTGTGACCAGTGGTGTTGTCGCGTAACGCACATCGTATAGGTTATCCTCTACTGTCTTCCCGTTTAACCAATCGGTTCAGCCCTTCTTCCATACTGAAGTCTTGGATGTAAGACGAACCACTGCTGTCACCAAGAAACAAAAGCGGCTGGTGTGTCATTCCCGTATATGCAGAGCTGTTATTAAGCACCAGATGCGGCCCTGTAGTTACAAGCGCACCGTATCCCACGTTGGCGTTAACCTCACTAATGAACAACGGCTCACACTCGTACTCAACCTTTGGGTTTTTCTTAGGCTTTGGGCTACCTTTCTTTGATGATTTCTTTTGGATGTTGTACTTCGGATCATATCTCCAGATCAAAATATCTTCCCAATAAGTCATGCGACTTTTCAGGCAAGACATAACTCGGAAGTGATCGAAGTCTTTGTCTTTCGTGTGTTGCCCGATCCGATTATAGGGGTTGATGCTTTGCCCAACGTAAACAATCTCGTCTTGTTTAAACAGAATATAGATCGTAGCCCCTGTCATGTTCTTGTGAATACTCACGTTACATATTCCTGTCATGTTGCGAAGGTAAAGTGTGTGGTGAATGGAGGGATTGGCGACATGAAAATCCTGTCTAACCTTTGCTTGCAGACAGGCTGCGGGGCCGCTCTTCATCCCCCCTCTTTCTGGTTGTACACCCTCTGGAGATAGGCAAATGAGAGCCTAATTGAGAGTGCTAGGAATAGGTCTGAGGTCACCACGCCCCTAACCANCCGTCCCACAGTTTTACCTTAACAACCTTTCAATCTCTTCAATCTCTTTGTTCCTTTGCTCTTGCGTCATCTCTGGCATACCAAGTTTCTTGTCTATGTAGTCTTTATCGGCAAGATTCTTAATTCGCTTATCGACTATCGCGCTTTTGCTAAGTCTGTGTACACCGTTCTTAATTTTGTACACCCAGTTGCGAGAGCATCCTTCTCGCTTCGCAATATCTGCTACTCGATCTCCATCATTCAACGCCTCTTTAATTCGCAAAGTCTTTTCAGACTCAGGCTTGTTGAAGCGCAGGTGGTAGTATCCTTCAGCGTTTAAACGCAATAGTAGTTGTTCACGTATTGGGGTGATCGACATACCAAGAGTCTCCCCGATTTCTCGGAGAGACTTACCTTGCCTGTACATATTCACAACCGCATCGCTCCACGGAGGTATGTTCATCAGTAATCCTCTGGCATCAAAACCGTTGCTGTTTCGTGACCGCGATCCAATACCAGCCACACCTTTACGTCAGGTTGGCTCTGATGTAGTGGGTAAACCCCCATGACCATAGAGCCATCAGACAAGCTCTTCTCGTTCATTTCGGAGTCTTCCTCGCACACATCTCCCCAATCGCCTGAGTCGAACCTAGCGAACAGGTGTTCAACGTATGCTCTGGCGGTGTTTTCGTGAGCCTGTAGGAGATGCTCCACCGCATTGGGTGTCACAGCTCCTACCATCATGCTCTTAAGCACGTTCTTGAAGCGCGGTCTATTGACCACGCCATCTTTCTCCAAGTTGTTAGGACGATAATCGTCAAGATTAACTACGTTACTCATGCTTGTTTTTGCTCCTTTACAAGATCAAGTATTGAATCAACAAGGTCAGCTATCTTCTGAGAAGATCCTCCCTCTTCACGCAACTCGCTTGCTCTTTTCTCAAGAGCCGAAACGATGTTGTCCATGCCAATTTCTTTTGCTTGTTTAGTAAGTTGCTTGATGTCGATAGTCATAACTATTTTCTCCATTTAAATGTTGCGAAACACATTGCTTATCTTGTCTGCACGAATCACGAAAATCTAACTCGTGAATGTACAGATAACTTATTGCGCAAAGCGCAAACAAAAGCCACCGCACAAGGCGATTGGCATAATGTTTAAACGAACTTAACAGATCCATTTGGTGACCCCTTAAATCCTTCTATTCTCTTGGCTTGCTCAACCATAAACGTTGGAATGATTGCGCTAAAATCCACGCCATCATCTTCCAAGTACCTGATTAAAACGAACACATCTCTTACGTAGTTCCCCCCGATAGTCCAACTGACAATATCTGTTACGGGATAGCCGCCATAGCTCGGGCCGTCCTTCCAGTTATGTATGTCGATCCTAACCTTAGCAGGCGCAAGTGCTGAGTCCCTCTCACCTGTGCTTAAGTTGTAACGATCCTCGAACTCAAGCTCCCACATCACATCAACCTTGCCATCGTCACACTCTTGCGGCCTTCCAAACAAGCGCACCAGCTCACCATACTTTATGTTCAGGTTGCCGATCAGGTGAGAGCCTCCTGTCAAAAGGATTGGCTTTCCCTTCACGAAGTTTGCTTGTAATACCGGGGCTGAATTTTTATCACTCATACGTTTTCCTTGTTGCGAATTGATTTGAATTGCTTGGGGTTCTTGTTTAAACCCCACACATGAATTGTTATTGTCCCTCCCTCTTGGTTGTTGAGTATGTCCATGTCGGCATTAATCGCCCACTTATCTCCGAGCTGATGGTTCAAAAAGAACTTCAGCTTCTTGGTTAAATCGTCACCGTTCATTGAGCGTGCCATTCAATATGTGCTTGAGGCGCACTGCCATCTGTATAGTTTGCGCCCAGTTATTGTCGTTACCCTCGGTCACAGAGCTTACGTAATACTCTAAGGCAAGAGAGAGCAGCCGCCTCTCCTCCTCTGTGATACCTGTGATGTCGAATGTTTTCTTCTCCTGTACATTCATTGAGAGATCTCCTTCACCCGCTTGTTGAAGGCATCCAAGATCATTTCGACCTGATACCCAAAGACAAACTTCTGGAAGTCATCATCCATGTCTACCATGTCTACTGATGCATCCCTGCAAGCCTGAACCGCCGACTGAAAAACATAGAGCAATTCCTCTGGTCTTTTGACCTGATCGAAAGTATCCCTAAGTGAATCAGTTAGAATGTCCTCTTGAATACCCTCGACCATATCCGTCATCCTGTTATTCATCCTGCTACTCCTTTACGTTTAAACGATGTTGCATTGTTGCATCTAGCTCTGCCTTCTGGCGATAGCTTTGATGCGCTGTGGTTGTGTGAAAGTTCGTGGCACTCCAAGCAAACCACCTGAAGGTTCCCTCTTTCGTTGTTGGTCTGATCTCCGTCTATGTGATGGATCTCCAAACCCTTTGCGACCTTAACCTGATCGCACACCTCACACTGCTTGCCGCGCTCTCTAAAGAGATACTTGCGCAGCGTTCGTGATCGGTAGTCCGTACCCTCTCGAAACCGCTCCTTGCCTATATGCTCACCGCAACATTGCCGTGAACAGTAGAAGCCGTTCTTTTGTGAGTATCGGTATTGAAAAACCAGACCGCAGTTTCTGCACTCTGATTCACCCCAGAACTGAGGGTTTCTTTTTGACACACGTTTCTCCTGTTGCGAATAGGAAGCCCCACAATAAGCAGGGCATTTAAATCTGTCAACGTTTTTTTAGTTTACTAGTACCACTTGCTACGGTTTTTGGTGTTTGAAACCTTTGCCGTAGCGTTGCGTTGAGCGTTGTTGAAGTGCGCCCTTGCGGTCACCTTCACTTGCTTCCTGTTCCTGATTGGCTGGTACTTGCTTGCGCCCTCCTCCACTTGTTCGATCTCGCCGCCCTGTTCCAAGAACTTTTGAACCTGATCCTCAAGCTCTTTGCTTTCGTCAGCCTTGTCTGCTGACCTGAACGGCTTAACTCCGTTGGTTAGTGTAAGAGATTCCCGGTGGAATCCGGGTCTCTTCTGCTTGTTTAAACGTGCCATAGATTATTCTATGCCTCCTCTTCTTTGCCATACAGTTCGTCCCACTCCTCCTGAGTGACCCCGCTGATCAGGAACTCACGATCCTCTGCGGGTAGGTGAGGCATGATGTCTTGGACATTGCCTTCGCCACGTATGTATTTTACATACTGAGCAGGGGTGATCGGAAGATCTTTTGTGCGTGTTTTGCCACTCGCCAGTGATTGTCGCGTTACTTTCATGCGCTTCCCTTCTTGGTTAAATAAAACGTATACAATATCAGCATCACGAAACTCGCTGACACTGCCACAAGCATACAGCTACCCATGATTTTGGATAGCGTGTCGCCTAGCTCGATGAACACAAAGCCTGTGTACCCCATGAATAAGTTGGCAAGTACCCAACTCGATAGGCCCAGCAGGTTGTAGATTAAACTGGCAAGTTGTTTAAACGTTACCTTCATATTAAAACCCCTCGCTTTCAGTGAAATATTTAAACCTTTGTTCGATTCGTATTGGCCTGTCACCAAACAAACCATGCTCTTTAGCTTGCAGCTTGCAGTCGTGAAAACTTTTTGCCGGGAAAACATATTCTGTCTGATAGTTTCTATCCGACTCGCAGACAACAATGTAATCTTTAATAGTCATCTTCATCCCACTCATCTTCATCCCATTCATCTTCATCCCTTCCTACCAATTCAACATAAGACCCGAAGTTCCTCTCGAATACATCGAGCAGGTTCTCGTAGTCTCCCGCCATCATTTCTTTTGTGATCGCGTTGCCATCCATGTTGAGTTGCTTGGCAAAGCTCTTTGCGTAGCCAATTAACGAAAGTGCGTTACCGTCTTGGCCTGTTATGTCTATTGATTTCATCGTGCCTCCTCTGCCTCGGTTACATCTATATCTTGACTAGCAACATCCACCTTTATGTTTCTTGATGGTGCGCTGGAGTCAAAAGATACATTTATTGAATCCAAATTCATGTCATCCACGATCTCATCGTGTCGATGATCATTCACATAGTCCACGTAGTAATCCTCTACATCGTCATCACGATCAAGGCTATATAGCTCTCTGATCTCTGACTTAGTAGCGTCAATCTCTACCTTGACGGTCAAGGTCACTGGCACTTCCAGTTCTACTTCCATTTTCATCGTGTTCTCCTTGGGGGGACAAGCCCCCCTGTTGTTGCGAAAGGTTAAGCCAAGGGTACTCGGCTGAAGAAATGCTCTGGGCTATCCCAAAGCCTGTCAGCTTCTGCTTTGTCAAGCAAAGCGTTCTGCCTACGAATCAGCGCAGTAATCATGCGCTTCTTCTGTTCGAGGCTCTTGTTGCTATCATCACGCACTGCGAAGATGATCTCGGTTATTGCCTCTCCGATCTGGTGATCGGCCCACGTTGATGGCGTTTCACCATCGCTCATATCAGTAGTGAACATATCGTTCTCCCTGTTGCGGTTGCGAATAGGTTACCATTGTAACCCGGTTGTTTAGTTGGTTGTCAAGTGTAATCCGTTTGTGTTTAAACGTTATGCAGCCGCTGGGGTTTCCCCCAGTGCTGCGTCATTCCAATGTCTCTGAACAGTCTCGACTGCTTCTTCTTCGGTGCGGTATCCGCTGTCTCCGTACATCGGTGGTATGTACATGGCGTTGGTCTCGATGTCCTCCTTCTGGAGCGTCAACACACCGCCGTATCCAGAGATGTAATCGTCAGAGTGTATCTCGATGAGCCGCATCCATACTCTGCGTAGCATGGAGGGGTGAGCTGTAGCGAAGGCGATCCTGTCCATGTCGAGATGCTCGCCAGACTCCTTGATAGTGATCTTGTAGATCAGGGTGCTTACCTTCTCGCCGTCAATTCTTGCACCGCTCACACCAACTGCGTTGACCGCTACGATGTGAACCCGCTTGCCGCTTGCCTCGATCTGATCCACAAGGGCCACGATAGCCGCGCCTCTTCGTATCATCGCCTCGGTGCTGGTGTCCCACGTTGCCCCGATGTCTACGTACATGGTGACGATAGGCATCTTGCGGTTGGTGTCGTTCTCGTAGAGCGTCATCATGTTGTCAGGCACTCCCGCCGCTGCCGCTGGGATGTGAGGCATTGCACCAGAGGGGGCGAACTCCCATGTGGGCTGGTCGATCTGTTGTACCAGTGCTGATGCAAACTCTGCGCTCTGTGCTAGCTCACTGCGTCCCTCTGCCCATCCGTTGACCGCCAGCTCGATTGCTTCATCGAATGTCTTCGTTCCAGCAAACCCCTTGTCCTTGGTGTTGGATGATGTCATGCCTTGATCCTTGGGAACCCCGTTCCGCATCTCGTTCATCACTTCGTGATAGGTGGTCTCGATGATCATTTTCTTGTTGCGCTTTGCCATGTTTAAACTCCTTAAGCTACTGCTTGGCTGTCGTTGAGTGCTTGCGTTGCCTTGATCACTCGTTGGTCAGTGCGGATCTTTTCAAGATCGGCTTCATTGAATCCCTTGTTGAAGATGGTNTCATCTTTGATGTCATCCAAGTTNTCACCAGCAGCGATTAGTATCGCTCCGTTGATGCTTGCTCTTGGGCTGACGATGTAGCGCATCTTGTGTTCCTCTGCTACGTGCCGCACCGCTTGCACAAAGGCTACCCATGCATCGTTGCCAGCTATGCTGCGCTCCAGCTCCTCGTCGTATCCCATAGGGATGTTGACGTATCGATCCAGTGTTGCACCGTCTAGTGGGTTACGTCCTACGTACTGGGCTGTTGCCCCATGTCCAAACGTGTTGCCTGTTGCCATCACTACGAAGTCGGGATGCTTCTTGACCATCTCCCCGTTGGGGAAAGCCGCGATCTTGTTGGCTGTGATAGCGTTTAAACGAAGCAACGCATTAGCGTTGGAAGCGTCCATCTCATCGAACAACACCAGACCGCCATTCTTGAATGCCTTGTACAGCATGGACTCAACGTAGTTGCCTTGAGCGTTCATGTATCCCTCGAACTCGTGGGCCATGCCGATTGCACCGTAGGCATAGAACGGAAGGCCAAGTGCCTCGGCTACTTGCTCCGCAATCGTGGTCTTGCCAGAACCAGCAGGGCCGGGAAGGTATACGTTTAAACGAGCCGCAATCTTGATGAGTACCTTCTCGAACACGTAGTGTCGAGCCTCAGTGCCAAGGTTTTTGCTGTAGTCACCTATGGTGATGGTCAGCTCGGTCTTGACCGTCTTGCCCACTTGCTCTCGGATCTCCTCAAGCTGTGGCTTGATCTTCTTGGTCATGGTCTCTTCGAGCTGTGCTACAGCAGCAGCCATGCTTGTCTCGTCAACCACAGGTTGCCCAGCGTCAGGGCCGTTCAACCAGAGGTTGATCATGGCTTGGTCGCCTAGGTTGGTCTTGCGGTAGCGAACTGCAAGCAGTTTCAGAGCGGATGTTTGGAGGGCGTTAGGTGTATCGCCTAGCTGGATTCCATCCAGTGCATCGATGATTTTGTTTAGCGAATGATGCGGAACAATGTTAGAATGATCGAACATGAAATGTTCTCCTTGTTGCGATTTGTTTAAACGTTACTCAGTGACCAGCGAAGCTGATGAACACACTGGGCATGGTGAATTGCTGTGTATCAAAGATACCCACTTGGCAGACGCTCTTGCGGTGAAACCGCAGCCGGTGCAAGAGATCTTCAGCATCCGAGTGCCTTGCTTCTTGCGCATCTGGGGATCAACCTTCGAGTGTGGATACTCTCCGAGTATTTCGGCAATGGCTCGAATCTCGGTGATGAGGAGGGGCGTAGCGTTGTATTCGCCGTCAGCACTCATCAGAGCGGTGAGGGGTGTTTGTAAGCCTACGGCTTTCGCGACATTGGCAAAAGCTCCCTTGTGGCCCTCTTGGTTGCCTACATAGACATGAACCATCTCGTGCAGCAGAACCAGCAGCACCTCGACTACATCATCCATGATGGGGTTGATGAACATCTCGGCAGTACCGTTGGACGATATGGCGGGGTCAAAGGCTTGACCAAGGGTCACNTTGCCAGTACGTGATCCACGGTATCCAATGGGGAAGCCACAGGATACAGCGTACTTACGTAACTCCCACGACTCGGGTTGGATGCCAGCTTTGGTGAACAGCTCATTAATGAGCAATATGATTGCAGCGTTTAACCACTGCTCTCGGTCGGTGTATATCTTATCCATAGGATAACTCCTTGTTGCGAAACTCTAGTTTAAACGTTTTCCACTTGTATAACAAGCAGAGCGTATCACATAGGACACTACGTCACCGTAATGCCCTACAGGATCAGCTCTTATATGGGTACTTCGTAACCATATCCTTGTGGCTAAGCCAAGCGTTGAAGATCGTAGCGCACAGTTCGTGTGACAGCTCCCCCTTGTACATCAGAGCTGTTGTTGCGCTCATCAGTTCAAGATCGATGCCGGCCTTTGCCATCTCTTCGACACTAGGCATATGGTATGTTGTTTCCATAGGAAACCTCCTTTGTGGTTGCAAGATTAAATCTCGTAGTGGCCTACCGTTATCGTAAGCCGCTCTAAGATGGAATCTTAGCTACTCGGACATGAGGCATATCTCCTATGCTACGCAGCACTTCAGCTACGCTGTCCACTGGTTTGGCGGTATCGAGGGAGACTCGAAGGGCCGCTACGCTCCAGTTCCGACATCCTTTCAGCTTCGCTGTAACATCACATCGCCGTTAACATGATGCACCCCAGATCCGTGGGGAGGTGGCCTACACCTTCCGGGCTACGGTGAGAGGGAGAAGCTCCGTCGCCGTTGCCATTCCATAGTGGTCACATCGTTTAAACTTTGTCAACTAGATTTTATTCCAATAAGTTTTTTATACTACGTATAACTTTTTCATTGGATCGCGCTATGCCTCATATGCATACCTCGGTGAAAGAACGCTTGTTTGCTCGGTACGTAGCCGAAGGCTGCACGCAGAGTGAGGCGGTACGTAAGGCGGGATACACAGGTAATCCAGCAAAGCTGGGAAGTAAGTTGGTTAAAAGGGAGGACGTTATGGAGCTTATAGATCGTAGATCTAGGGAATTGGAGGAGGAAAGGGCTATATCTCTCTCTGATCACCTAGAATCGCTGGCATCTCTTCGAGATGAAGCCAAGGTTGCTGGGCAATATAGCGCAGCTATCCAAGCAGAGCATCACAGAGGCAAAGCCAGTAGGCTTTATGTGGATCAGCAGCACGTAGTGGAGCAGAAGGTCGAGTCACCTACGGTGATAATGGAGCGTTTAAACGATCTCCTCTCTCATGATGCGCAGGACTAGCGTGCATTATGCGTGCTGGAGTCCCATGGGCGATGCGTTTACACGTCGTGGCGCACCCCGCACCCCCTGTGTGCAGCGCAGGAGTCCCACACATACCTATATATACAAATTCTGACATTCAAAGACCCCCACTTTACAAACCCCCTACCCCTGTAAACCAGTTCTTACTTTCCGGTTTACACCGCAAAAAAATTTTATATAAATTAAAAACCATTTCTGTTAACTAAATGTTAGTTGACATATATGTAATGGTTGACACCGTGTAGTTTTGAAGAGGGGCCGGAGAGCCTAGGGGGACTCTCCAGCCAATTCGGGTTGTGTTAGACCCGATAGGAAGGGACTGTCTTGCTTTGCTAGACGTTATCTATACTATACGGCAATACATGGATACACAAGAACAGTTTAAACAGCTTAAAGATAAGCTGACTCCTGAGAAGTTGATGTCCCTTGATGCGTCAACTCGTAAACAAGTGCTTGCTTTGATGAATGATCTTGAAGTATCTGTTACTAGAGAGAAGGGTCAGGAGTCGTTCTTGGACTTCTGTGCCTCTGTATGGCCCGCTTTCATAGAGGGGCATCATCATAGGAAGATGGCTGAAGCGTTTGAGAGAGTCGCTTCTGGTGAGCTTAAGAGGCTAATTATTAATATGCCTCCTCGTATGGGTAAGAGTCAGTTGACTTCTTGGTTGTTGCCAGCGTGGATAATGGGGAAGGCTCCCGATAAGAAAATTATTATGGCATCCCACACCGCCGAGCTTGCTGTTAGGTTTGGTCGTATGGTTCGTAACCTAATTGGTAGTGAGGAGTACGAGAACGTATTTCCAGATGTTTCACTCACCGCTGACTCTAAAGCTGCTGGTCGCTTTGATGTATCAGGGGGAGGAGAGTATTTCTCCGTGGGTGTAGGTGGCGCAGTCACAGGTCGTGGCGCGGATCTACTCGTCATTGACGATCCCCATTCTGAACAACAAGGTCAGCAAGCTGATCCTAAAGTCTTTGATAGCACCTATGAGTGGTTTAGTTCTGGCCCTCGCCAGCGTTTACAACCCGGAGGTGCAATCATAATCGTTATGACTCGTTGGAGTCAGAAAGATCTTTGTGGTCAGATACTGCGTGATTCTATCACAAGAGAGGGGATGGATGAATGGGAAGTTATCGAATTACCGGCAATACTTCCTTCAGGTAGATCGCTATGGCCTGACTACTGGCCTGTTGAAGAATTAGAAAAGCTAAAGGCTGAATTGCCTGTCGCTAAATGGGAAGCTCAGTACCAACAGAAACCTACCTCAGAAGAGTCGGCAATCATTAAAAGGGATTGGTGGCAGCTCTGGGAGGAAAGCCATCCGCCTTATGTGTCGTTTGTTATTCAGTCGTGGGATACGGCGTTTATGAAACATGAACGAGCTGACTACTCAGCCTGTACCACATGGGGAGTCTTTTATGCGGATAACGATGAAGGCAAGTCTGCTCCCAACATTATCCTGCTTGATGCCTTGCAAGAACGATTAGAGTTTCCTGAGTTAAAGCAACGTGCCTTTGATATGTACAAGGAATGGCAACCCGATGCGTTTATCGTGGAAGCCAAGGCAGCAGGTGCGCCATTGATCTATGAGCTGCGCTCTATGGGCATACCCGTTACTGAGTACACCCCTTCTCGTGGCAATGATAAAATATCACGGGTTAACGCCATCGCAGACTTTTTTGCATCAGGTATTGTTTGGGCACCCAAGAAACGCTGGGCAGAGGAAGTGGTTGAGCAGTTCGCTTCGTTTCCTGTAGGTGACCATGATGACTTGGTTGACTCATCGACACAGGCATTGCTGCGATTTAGGCAGGGAGGATTCATTGCGCTTGACCATGACGAGCAACAAATTGATGATGTCAAGAGGATTGCTAACTATTACTAAGGCGTTTAAACTCTGTAAAACACGAGGTTATTTATGGCCGTAGATAAACCGATTGATTCGTTACAGATCGCGGATATACAAAGTCGTTTGGCAGAAGCGCCCGATCTCGTTGTCGAAATAGAAAACCCTGATTCCGTTTCTATGGAAACTGAAGATGGCGGTGTCATCATTGATTTTGATCCTGATGCAGATGAGCTGCCTGTTGAGTTTGACTCCAACCTTGCTGAATACATTGATGAAGTGCAGCTTGATGCGATTGCCTCTGAGCTAATCTCTGCGTATGAAGATGACAAAGCTTCTCGAAGAGAATGGGAAGAAACCTATATGGAAGGATTGGATCTTCTTGGGTTAAAGATTGAGGATCGCACAGAGCCGTGGCCCGGAGCTTGCGGCGTACACCACCCACTACTAGCCGAATCAGTTATTCGTTTTCAATCACAGGCAATCTCTGAAATATTTCCTGCTGCTGGCCCAGCTCGTACCAAGATTGTTGGCGAGGTTACTGACGCTGTTCAAAAGCAAGCTGGCCGTATACAGAACTACATGAACTATTTGATTGTCGAAAAGATGTCAGAGTATCGTAGCGAAACAGAAAGGATGTTGTTTTCGTTGCCATTGGCAGGTAGTGCATTTAAGAAAGTTTATTATGACCCTAGCATGGGTAGGCCGTGTGCAATGTTTGTCCCGGCTGAAGACATGGTGGTTTATAACGGAGCAACCGATTTAAAAACCACAACACGCATGACTCATCTGATGCGCAAAACAAGCAATGAGATTCGTAAACTACAGGTTAGCGGCCTGTATCGTGATGTGGAATTAAATTCACCTGACAATGAAATAGATCCAATCAAGAGTAAGTATGGTGAGATTACTGGCGAAACCGTAGGCTCTGGCATAGGCAGTGGGTATCTATCTGGTGAAAGCGTTCATACCTTGCTGGAAGTTCAGGTCGAGTTAGATCTTGAAGAATTCCCAGATGAACAGGATGGAGAAGCAACAGGCATTGCGGTTCCTTATGTCGTTACTATTGACAAAGGCTCGTCTACCATATTGTCGATAAGAAGAAACTATTATGAAGATGATCCACATAAAATGCGTAGAGATCATTTTGTGCATTATGAATATATCCCCGGTCTTGGCTTTTATGGTCTAGGGCTGGTTCATTTAATTGGCGGTCTCGTTAAATCAGCCACATCTATACTACGGCAGTTGGTAGATGCAGGAACCTTGTCTAACCTTCCGGGCGGGCTTAAGGCAAGAGGCATGAGAATTAAAGCTGACGATACGCCAATAATGCCCGGCGAATTTAGGGATGTAGATGTCCCCGGCGGCACGATTAAAGAGAACATATCGTTCCTGCCTTACAAAGAACCAAGCGGCACGCTGTATCAGCTCCTTAATACAATTACTGAAGAGTCCAGACGATTTGCATCTATGGCAGATATTAAAGCTGCGGATATGTCTAATCAGGCTCCAGTGGGTACAACGCTTGCATTAATTGAACGCAACATGAAAGTTATGTCGGCAATACAAGCCAGACTTCATGCGGCAATGAAAGATGAATTAAAGTTATTAGTCACGATTATTGAAGACTTCGGCCCTACGGAATATCCGTACCAGCCGTATGGTGAGCGTGATGATATTACTAAAGACTTCGATGGTCGTGTTGATGTAATACCTGTATCTAATCCTAATGCAGCAACCATGTCGCAAAGGATTATGCAGTATCAGTCAGCCCTCCAGTTATCTCAACAGGCTCCGCAACTATACGATCTCCCCGTGTTGCACCGTCAGATGCTGGAGGCGCTGGGCATAAGAGATCCTGAGAATATAGTACCTGACAAAGATGATCTGGAACCAAAAGATCCAGTGACAGAAAACATGGACTTGATTAATGGAGAGCCTATGAAGGCGTTCTCTTATCAGGATCATCAAGCCCACATACAAACGCATATGTCTATGATGCAAGATCCAAAGCTGTTAGAGCTGCTTGGTCAAGCACCAAATCAAGAGGCGCTGCAAGCACAGATGTCTGCGCACATCGCAGAGCATTTAGCATTTCAGTACAGGCAAGAAATACAAAGAGAGCTTGGCATGGAGCTTCCTCCGGAGGATATGGAGCTACCGCCAGAGGTCGAGGCAAAACTTGCATCATTGGTTGCAGAAGCAGCAGCTCAGTTGTTACAGAAAGATCAGATGGAAGTTCAGCAGCAACAAGCAGCAGAGCAAGCAGCCGATCCGATCTTGCAGCTTAAGCAGAAAGAACTTGAGATTACCGAACAATCAGCGATTGCCAAGGCGCAGAACGAAGCAGAGCGTACTGCTAATGAGCAACGCAAGATTGAAGCAGATTTGCGTAAAGCAGAAATGCGCGATGAAATTGAAAGACGCAAGCTAGATTCTAATGAAAAGTTAACAGGAGTTAAGCTTGGGGCTAAGGCAATGGAAGATGCGTTAGATCGAATGGCTGACGATAAAGAACTTAGTGAAAATCAAAGAGCAAGAGGCGTAGAGATAGGCGCTCGTATTGCTGATTCTTTATTACGAAATACGGTTGACTCGGAAAGATTGTCTTCAGAAGAGCGCAAAGCGGGCGCACAGATTGGCATGAAGATAGCTGAACAGATTACTAACCCTAATAAGCCGACAAGATAATGGCAGATTTTGTTGACCCGCAGTTTATAGATTTGATATTGTCGCGTTTAAACGAGGCAGAAGGTCACCTAAAGGAAACCTTGATTACAGGGAGTATTGAGTCAATGGAACAATACAAAGTAGTAAGGGGGCAGATCGAAGGATTACAGATGGCTAAACGTGAGATCACGGAAGTCAGCGAAAAAATGTTTACTGAAATTTAGTACCACAGGGTACGAAGGTTAACCGCTTCCTTTTAAGCGGTATATTAAGGGTAAACGAAATGGACGTAGTAGCAGAAACTACAATACAAGCGGTGGAGGAAGCGTCTGATGCAGAGAAGGCGAAACAACTACCAGAACCATCAGGGTATCATATTTTAATTGGTATACCTGAAAGCGAAGAGAAAACGGATGGCGGGATACTTAAGGCAAGACAAACTATCGAAATCGAGGAAACAGCCACGATTGTTGGGTTTGTGCTTAAGTTGGGGCCAGACTGTTATCAGGATAAAAAGCGATTTCCTAGCGGGCCTTGGTGCAAAGAGGGCGACTTTATAATCATGCGTGCATACAGCGGAACAAGGATTAGCATACATGGCAAAGAGTTTAGACTCATCAATGATGACACAGTGGAAGCTGTTGTCGAAGATCCAAGGGGGATAAGTCGTGTCTGAACCAGCATTCCCTGAACCACAAGAAACTCAAGCGGAACTAGATCTTAACCCTCAAGAGATTGAGGATATAGAAGTTGAGATTGTTGATGATCGACCCATAGAAGATCAAAAAGAGGTAAGACCTCAAGCAGAGCCTTTCCGTCTTGATGAAGAAATAGATAATATGGACGAAGACGTTAAGAAAAGAACGAATCGTCTTAAATACGAATATCATCAGCAGCGCAGGGAGAAAGAAGAAGCCCAGCGTATGCGTGATGAAGCCATTCAATTTGCTCAACAACAAAAGCAGCAGAACGATCATCTTCAAGGATTGGTTGGAAGAAGCGAGCAAGCGTTGTTACAAAGCGTTCAGACTCGCACAGAGGCTGAGTTAGAGGCAGCAAAGCAAGCATACAAGAAGGCCCATGAAGAGGGCGATACGGATGCAATGGTTGCTGCACAAGAGCAGTTGTCAAAAATACAGGCAGATAGAACGTATATACAAAACTATCAGCCTCAAATGAATCCAGAGCCGAGTGTACCTGAACAGCAGATACCTCAACAACAAACGGCGACAGCGCCGCAACAGCAACCTATGGACCCGAATTTGGTTTCGTGGTTGCAAAAAAACCCTTGGTTTGGAGCGCCCGGAAACGAAGCTTTAACAGGCTTTGCCTACGGTTTAGACGAAATGTTAAGTAACCGTGGCGTAGTAAGAAACTCACCAGAGTATTTTTCTGCGATTGACAAAACGCTCCGAGAAAGTTTTCCAAGAGCATTTAATGTTGAAGAAGAGCAGTCTGAAACAACACAACGAAGAACTTCTGCGGTTGTCGCCCCTGCTGGTAGGGCAGGTAAGAAATCCAGAAAGGTTAGGCTAAACGAAACGCAAGTTAGATTAGCAAAACGATTAGGGATTACTAACGAACAATATGCAGCACAGTTGAATAAGGAGAATGTTTGATGGAAGAAGATGTTTTAGTCGGAGAGGAATCTCAAGACAGAATGCCAAGGGATTTAGAGTCGCGCAATAACACAGCGCGTTTAGAGCAATGGTCACCTCCACCTATATTGCCAGACCCAACACCTCAACCCGGATGGGTGTTTCGGTATATCCGAACCTCTATGACGGGGCAAAGCGATGCGACTAATGTGTCACAGCGTTTTAGAGAAGGTTGGGAGCCTTGCAAGATAGAAGACCATCCAGAGTTGGAAATCATTCCAGACCATGATTCACGATTCCCCGGATGTGTCGAGATCGGAGGATTGCTATTGTGTAAAGCTCCAAATGAAGTTGCGGAAGCTCGTCAGCGTTATTACGAGAATGTAGCTGCTCAACAAATGCAGAGTGTTGATAATTCGTACATGAAAGAAAACGATCCAAGGATGCCTTTATTAAAGCCTGATCGTAAAACTCGTGTCACGTTTGGGCGTGGTTCTTAGGAATCACATATATTTGTTTAGACGAGGTAACACATAATGGCTACTACAGCAGCCCCATCGGGTGCAAGACCTGTCAATACTACGAGCGCTAGTGGCTCGTTTAATGGCAAGGTTCAGCACATTAAGATAGCTAGTGGTTATGCTACTGGCATATTTTATGGCGATTTTGTTAAGTTAGTTTCTGCTGGTACTGTTGAAAAGGATACTGGCACAACATCTTTAACTCCAATCGGTATATTCTTGGGATGTAAATACACAGACCCAAGCACAAATCAAATGACCTTTAATCAACAGTGGCCCGCTTCAACGGTTGCTAGCGATGCAGAGGCATATGTTATTACTGACCCCAACGTTGTATTTTTAATGCAAAGTGATGCAGCAATTGCTCAAACAGCTATTGGCGCAAACTTTGCTGTTGTACAAACGGCGGGATCAACATCTATTGGTCGAAGCAAAAATGCAGTAGACGGAAGCACCGTAGCAACTACTAACACGCTACCGCTAAGAATCTACGATTTTTGGACAGGGCCAAATAGTGCAATCAATGACACCTATACAGATGTCATTATGAAGTTCAATGTTGGTCACCAGTACGTTAATACTACTGGCGTTTAAAGGAGATTAAAGAATGGCTATTTCAAGAGCGCAAATGCTTAAGGAACTCCTGCCGGGACTTAATGCCCTTTTTGGCTTGGAGTACAATAAGTACGAAGACGAACACGCAGAAATTTATGAGACTGAATCTTCAGATCGTTCTTTCGAGGAAGAGGTTAAGTTGAGTGGATTTGCTGCGGCCCCAGTTAAGGACGAAGGTTCAGCTATCAGCTATGATACTGCGCAAGAGTCTTTTACTGCTAGGTATAACCACGAGACAGTTGCGATGGGTTTCGCAATTACAGAAGAAGCTATGGAGGACAACCTCTATGACTCACTGTCTGCTCGTTATACCAAGGCATTGGCAAGAGCTATGGCTTACACTAAGCAAGTCAAAGCTGCTAATCCTCTTAACAACGGTTTCACTAATTCATTTCAGTCTGGTGACGGGGTAAACCTATTCACTGCATCTGGTGATGGTGTTACTGGTGGTGACGGTCACCCAACAGTTGACGGTGGTAAGAACGATAATCGTCCTGCTACTGGAACTGATTTGAATGAAACGTCACTTGAAGCAGCGGTTATCCAGATTGCTGGATGGACTGATGAGCGTGGTCTATTGATTGCAGCTCGTCCTAGAAAGTTGATTGTTCCACCTAACAATATGTTTGTGGCAACTCGTATTCTACAGTCAGAGGGAAGACCTGCGACTGCGGATAACGACATCAACGCAATCCGTACTAACGGTACAATTCCAGAAGGTTATTCTGTCAATCACTATTTGACAGACACTAACTCATGGTATCTGATTACAGANGTACCTAACGGTATGAAGCACTTTGAACGTGCTGCTTTNGAAAATTCGATGGACGGTGATTTCGATACAGGTAATGTTCGATACAAGGCGCGAGAGCGTTATAGTTTCGGCGTATCTGACCCATTGGGAATCTTTGGATCACCCGGATCGTCTTAAAAATATGGGGGGAGCTTGTCTCCCCCTTGTTACCTGACTGTTGTATAATCANCAGACACTAGCCAAGACAGGAGACAATACATGGCTAATACTACTTTTACAGGTGCTGTAAGATCTGAAAGCACCTTCAAAACCGTAAGCAAAAATACTAGCACTGGTGCTATTACTGAAATTGCAACTCTTGGTGACGGGCCTGTTAGCCTTTCCGATGGAGACGTAACCCTTACTAACGCAACTCATAGCGGCAGAATTCTGTTTGTTCCAGATGGCGGTCAAGATAATACTTATACATTGCCAGCTCCAATTGCCGGATCTGTGTTTAGATTTGTTTATGCTGGCGGTGCTGCGGATGCTACTGACGCTCTTATTGTTACTCCCGGCAATAGCAATTTTTATATTGGCGGTGTTACCTTATTGGATACAGATGGTGACTCAATCAGCAGTGTTTTTTCTAATGGAAGTTCAAACAGCAGTATTCAATTAAATGTTCCTGCNGGATTTGATGTGACTATAGTTGGTTTAAATACCACCAATTATCAAATCTTTGGAAATGTTACGAGTACCACTGCACCTGCATTTGCTGACCAGTAATAGGAGGCATTTATGGCTGACGCAGTATCAACTCAAACTATTCAAGATGGCCCTAAGACAGCCATCTTTAAGTTTAACAATGTCAGTGATGGAACGGGTGAAAGTGCAGTAACTAAAATAGATGTTTCTGCGCTAACGCCAAGTATTACGGGTGCATCTTGCTCGTCTGTTGTTATACAAAAAATCTATTATCAAACCATTGGTATGGGCGTAAAGATATTATTTGACGCTTCTACTGATGACCTTGCGTGGCAATTAGCTGCGGATTGGACTGATACATTAGACTTTTCAGAGTTTGGATTACCAGATCCATTGTCTTCTGGAACTACAGGAGATGTGAAGTTTACTACGACAGGCCACTCTAGCGGTGACGTTTATGTTGTTGTAATGCAAGTTGCGAAAAGGTTTGGATAATGCTTAGTGAATTTGATGAAAAGATGGTCTCGGTTTTGTTTTGTCTTACTGATCCTTCCGATCCTTGCAATATAGTTATATCGCTGGATCAGGATGTGGATGTAGTAATACTAGAAACTAAAAGTGTTATACCTGTAGCGCACAAAATGTCGCTAGAGCAATTCCTTAATATGCCAGACCAAACAATTAAACAACTAGGTAAGGAGCTGCAAAGCTCTTTAAAAAAGGTGATTTAATGGCTGAAAGCAAAATAACTAAGGTTATGAAGGAGTTTAAAGCTGGAGACTTGGAAACAGGATCTGGCAAAAAAGTTACTAGCCCGAAGCAAGCTATGGCAATTGCTATTTCTGAACAGAAAGAAGCAAANAAAATGGCAGAGGGNGGGATNNTTCCTGAACCTAAAACTGTTGCTCGTGGAAGCGGCGCAGCTCGAACTCAATACTTTAGGAAGAATGGATAATGCCAGATACTACAGATATGAAAAAAGCTTTAAAAGAAGCATTTTTGCAAGGAATTAATGTAGGTGGTTTTGGAGAAGCAAATGAATTTGTTTCTGATAGCGCTCCTGTAAAAGAAGATGCAGCAAAAGCCGGTGTTCTTGGATCTGGAATGGGATCTATTGCGGGGATGGGGCAAGCTGCTGCACAGGCTCGTGCTGAACAAGAAGCGGCTAAAGCTCTGATGGGCATGGATCAAGCAGCAAGACGGCAAGCTCAAATGGCGGATTTTAATAAAGCTAGACCAATGGGCATGAAAGGCGGCGGAAAGGTTTCTAAGTCAGGGCGATCATATCGCGGTTATGGCAAAGCTCGAATACCTAGCTAACAGAACTAATAGTATACGGGAATATACTATTCGTAAGGAGATCAGGGAGTGGTCTTTTAATTGGCTAGAGGAGCCTGATGATCGTTATAACGGTATGTCCCCATGTCCGTATGCAAGACGCGCATGGAATGATGACAAGGTTTTTATAACGTTTAAACACCTTAAGAGTTATTGGCCTGTGTTTGATGTTTTAGAAAACTTCAATGATGACAAGGACTTAACTATTATTGCAGATACGCAGTATGAAGAAGAGCCTGAAGAGTTTCATCAAAGATTAGTTGGCATTAATCACGGAATAGCTAATGGTGCATTTGGTGATAAAAATCTTTGGGTAATGGGTTTTCATCCAGATGATGAAGAGCATGAAGGAATGCTTGATTATGAAGACGATGCTCCTATTGAGTATGACACAAGCAGTCTTTTAATTCCGCCAGATGAAGAAGAAATATATGCAATGATATTTATCCAAAGGCTTGATAAGTTGCAGGAGGCTGCTTACAAGTTAAAGCCCACTGGATATTATGAAGCCATGTTTAAAGATTCAGAGCCATCTCATATCTTTGAATTAAGAGAACAGTTTTATAAACAGCTTAAGGAAAATTAAGATGCCCGGAAAGAAGCCAATGAAGAAAGTTGGAGTGAAT
>FUFK010044666.1_pt1 | contig 57847 bp, 83 predicted proteins | sample 1021851 | NCBI WGS metagenome assembly FUFK01 (sample SAMEA51879418, study PRJEB19060) | metagenome
TTTCTGCTCTCTCAACATCTTTTAAAAGTTTAGTTTTGATTAATTTATTTATTGCTGATTTAGACATTAAAAGTTTTTATACAAGTCTAAGACTCGCTTGATGTGATCAGGAAAAGCCACACTATCTCTCAGGCTTGTTGAACCTTGGTTTTGGATACTTGCTCCNCCNAAAGTTCTTCTCTCTTTATGTTCGTCTTTTAANTAGTAAGTAATNAAATCAAATANTGCNANTTTTAANTCTTTTGGNGTNCTNGCATANCCTGCAGTATANGTAACTTTTACTGCNCCNGCNCCNCGAGGCCAGTTTTTATAGGTTGATCCTGTTACATAGAGTACACTATCCGTCGCTGTGTCAAGATAATAGTCTGTTGTTGGCACGGTGCTGTAACTTTCTGTAACAGAATCTCTTTTTTGTACAGAGACAATCGCATTTACAGGACTTTCTGTAAGTTGTACTAAATACGTGTCCCAATCAATACTAAATGTTTCTACTTTATTAGTAGAGTAATGGTCTATAAGACTATTTCCACAATAAGTTTTTACTAATTGACTCACAGCAGGAACAATACTAGAAAGGCGTAAATCTTCCTTGGGGCTTGAGATTCCCTCAGCCTCTTTATACTCTGCAAGTGTTACTAAATCTGCCATAGTAAATCAATTAATAAAAACTTGGGGAGGCGAACCTCCCCAGTTTCTATACTTTAGCTATTAAGCTACTGAGTCGATCTTAATGCAAGGCTGGTCGCCTGAAGCACCAGCTACAAGCTCTTCAAAACCAAGTGATTGAGTAGCAACGATTACTCGACGCTGATTCATCACTTCGTAGTCTTGCTCGACTGTAACACCGCGCAATCGTGGCATTACATAGTTACGAGTGTAACAAGCAAATGCTACTGGAGCACCGGCTGCTTCTGCAGGGAACTCTTCAGATACCACTACTGGTGAACCGAAGACTGCACCCAAGCTACCAGTTACTCGTACTGCGAGGTCGTTACCGACTTCATCAAGAGTCTGGAATGCTGAGTCGCTCAACAAGTCATAGTACATTGCCTGACTTACGATATACACGATATCTGATGGAGTCAAACCATACTTACCCATTTGCTTACGTGCCGCCAACAACTGAGCTGCTGTCATAGTGGCAAAGTTACCTGAACCTACTGAAGCACCGTCAACGTCGTGCTTGGCAGTAGCGGCNGCAGCGTGTCCGTCAAGACCGCTAATGTTAGAGCCATTACCGTTAAGAATAGCATTCTCTACTGCTCGACCGTGTGCACGTGCAACACCTTCGATAAGCATAGGCATCAAGTTAATCAATACCTGCTCGTCAACTTCGTTGTCCATAAAGGTGCTTGAAATCAAACGATCAGCGTTCAAGATTACTTGCTTAGGCTTGTATGTGCTATCTGACGCACCACGGTTTTCCAAGTTACCGCTAGTAGCATTAGTAGCGAAGGTCGCAGGCTCAACATCTACCGAGATGGGCAGTACTGTTGCTGCTCCATTCACAGGGATTTCACGGAACAATGCCGCTACTTTCAACTCATTCTGAATTTCCTTCTCGATAAGATTTGAAACTTCCTGGTCGATATCAGCAGCGTTTGCTGTATAGTTGATACCAGCCTTCTCTTGAAGATCAATAGCATACTGTGTGTTCCAACCCTTACGAGTCATTACACCCAACATGTGAGCATTCAAGAAGTCTTGACCCCACTTAGAAATGTCTGACTTCTCTGCACGATCAGCAAATACTTTTTTGCTTTCACGCATCTTAGCAATCTCATCAGACTTCTCTTCGAGTTCTTGCTTATACTTAGCAAGGGTTTCTTCCATGCTGTTGTTACGATCGTTAAGATCTTTTTGGAAATCAGCAAGCAACTTCTCAGTACCAGTTTCGATACCAGTAGTAATTGCAGACTTAACTTCCGCCTCTTGAGCAGCTTTTTCTTGCTCGGCTTCTTCAGCTGCTTTAGCTTCTGCTTCAGCGGCTGCTTTTTCTTCCGCCTGACGAATTGCAATCTTAGCAGCAGTCTCTTCCGCTACCTTCTTAGCAAAAGCGTCCAGGTCGATTTCGGGAGTTTGTACTTCCGACATGATTATCTCCTTTTGAACTGACTTTTCAGTTCCATCCGGTGTGTCACTAGCTTCAAATGAATCTTCATCCTTAGCCAGAGACTGACCGGCTAGATCTACACTATTAGTGAAAGTTTTTTTGAAATCCTCATATTCTTTAACAGAATCAAAAGATTTCGCCAGAGAGAAAGTTGCTGCTTGGTTACAAGGTACGGATACAACCGATACTTCAAACAACTCAGCGTCCTTTATCTTTAGTCCGTCAGTTTCCTCTAGGTAATCAGCATCCTTGATTCGGAAACCAACAGAAAAAGCTCCAAGGATACCTTCTTTAACTAATTGAGCTACAGAATCTGGAGCAGATTTAGAAATTTTTGCTTTCATTTCTAGTCCATGTTCTGTAACTTTTAAACCAGTCGCTCTGCCGATTGGTTTGTTATAGTCATGATTGAAAAGAATAATAGGATTCTTTTCGAAATTACTTAAACCACCTTTTGCCCATGCTTCAGGGACAATTGAATCTCCAGCACGATCAAAGTCTTTAGTACTTGCCATACCTGTGATGTTAACGCTTCCGTCATCATCTTCAAAGGCTTTGAATGTTGAAGTAAGATTGAAAATTTTATTCATCTTTTGGTTCCTTTTTCTCTGCGGGCGCTTTTACAGCGGCAGCAGGCTTGGGCTTAGCTTTTGGCTTAGGTGTGGGTTTGGGAGGGGGTGGAGGCTTCATAGCCTCTTGTATTTCTAACCAAAGTGTTGGAAAAGTGCCTTCCAAAGTTGTAGTCAATCTTGACCAACTACCAAAATGATTTAAAGCCATTCCAGATCCAATTGGTACTTCATTTGCATACTCATCATACTCATGCTTGGAAAGGACTTTTCCTTTCTCCAACATGAACATACCAACTGCTTCGAGTATTTTGTTTCTAACTCTTAATCTAGCCATCGTCTTCTCCTTCTTCTACAGGCCGACCACCCTCATCTGGGTTTGCTGCTGATCCTGCTATATTTGCTGGCACTCTTAAATCATCGTAGCCATCTACAGGATCAAAACTCAGAGCATCTCTCGCTTCGTTAGGTGAAATAATTCCTGTATTCACCAAAGCTGAGTAGTACTGAGACTGGTCTCTTAATTCTGGTTGTAGAGCAGGAATATCTGTAATATCCTCTTTTAACTTGAATCCAAAATACCTTTCCATAGCAAAATTCATTTTACGAATAATTGGAAGTATGGTTTCAAGGTAATACATACGCATATTAGGTCTTAAGTTTGCGTTATTACCAGAATCTAACATTATAGGTGGAATACCAAGAGCTTTTAAAATAATTTTTTCGTTTTCTGCAATTGCTGCTTGGAAATCCAACTCTCTAAAGTTTACGTTTGATACAGAATCAATTTCTATACCGCCGTCTAAGATTAAAGGTCTACGACCTCCTGCATCGGGTCTATATCGTGCAGTCCAAGATTGAATCATTCTTTCTTTAATTTTCTCTGATAAAGTATTCGGTGACTTGAGTACTAAACCTGGAACAGCTCCGTTCTTAAAGAAGTTATCTTGGAAATCTCTCATATTTCTCATTAGTACCATTGTACGAAGTGCTGGCTTTAACCGAGAAACACCTCTGTAAATAGAGTAAAATGAGTTATCTTTTATATGAATAATTTCGCTTGGCTTATAATTAATCTGCTCATTAAATGTAAATTTTTCAATATAAGTAGTATCACTTGCATGTATTGTCATCTTATTTGCAGGCAAATGATAAAGATGTACTCCATCAAAATAAACAAAAATATTGCCATCAAGTAAGTAGTCAGTAATTAAGTTACGACGAAAGGTACTAATGTCTTGATAAGGGTTCGGCTCTTTATTTAGTAATAACTCTACGCGTGAACGCTTAATACCTTTTACAACACTCAGTAACCCTGAAATCTGCCCACCTACTAATACTGGTATTTCAGAAGCATCGTCAACGATCATATTTACGCCACGATTAACAACTTCTAAATCTTCATAGGCTCTTTCGTAATTTACTACTTTTTCACGAGACGGCTCTGTTTTGTGATCGTAGTAAGGTTGAGCAGGATTTAATTTATCCTCCGTCTCAACTTTTCTTCCTATCAATCTGTCATACCATGCCATGTTTGTCTCTTTGAATCTCTACCCAGCGCATTTGTTTCTTTGCTGTCACTAGGGCTGGATTTCTGCCGTATAATCTGTGCAGTTCCAAATGATGCTTATGGCAAAGTGTCACTGTGTGCTCGTACAGCTCCGCCCATTTATCTTCTATAAACTCATCTCGCCAGATAATTATATATTCATCTGTATAATGTTCTGGGCGCTCTTTTATCTTTTTCTTTAACCATTCTCGTAGTAAAGGTGCTAGAGAATAGTAGTGGTGGAAGTCTAAATCAGCCTGTATTCCACAAATCTCACACTCTGTGCCCTTCTCATACTTTGATTTCGCGCGATCTCTTATATATTTTACTGGATCTCTTTTGAGCTTTTTCATTTTGAATTATAGCCTTTGTAGGATAAATTGTCAAATACTATTTTTTACAGGTATCTTTAAAACCCACTGTTAGTAGTTTCAAATGAATACAATGCATATCTTAAAGCATCGGCCATGTGGGATGCTCTATTATGTTTTGGCTTTTCTTTGGCCAAATTAGGATTTGGATCCCATTGGTACTGATCCAAACAAGATAAAACTTCAGAACATCTTTGATCTACAAGTAATTTATCATTATCTACTATTCCTGCTACATGCCCTATACCATCTAATACTGACTTCTTTGCATTGATAGTAGATATGTCATAGTTTTGAGCAAAATCAAATCTTGTTTGCTGTGCCGCAGAATCTATGTAAATATAGTCTATGTCCCATTTATCTATCATTTTTTGTATAGCTTCTGCGTGTTGTTCTGTCGTTCTCTCCGCGTCTAAGTATTCATCTAATACAAAATACTTTTCTTCATCCCAACAATATGCTATTACAGTGAAGGCTGTTGGATCGCGATAACCCACATCAAGACCAGCAAATACATCCATAGAAGATACGTCAAGGGCTTCATTATTGGATACACAATTTTCGTGATTAAAGTTCCAAATCTGTCCTTCATAAGTGTTAAAGTCAGCTTCGTATTCTTGTCGAAATTCTGCATCGGACATAGATTTTTTAGCTTCCGATATATCCAATTCAGACATGCGCGGATTATCTTTATAAGTAGCTCGTATCGAGCACCACTCAGGAAACTCATCATTGAATCCTCTATCGAAAAATTCAGCAAACCAGTTGTTCCTGCCTCGGGGAGTAGAGATAAAGATAGCTTTTGAATTATCTTTATCTAGAGTAGGTCGAAGTGCGACATTAAACGCATCGCGTCCGTCTGCCAACGCCGCTTCGTCAAATATAATTAAATCGTAACTTCTACCTACACAGGAATCAACCTGGTTTACGGAACCCATTCGAACCGTTGAGCCATTGCTCAGTTCTATAACTTTATCTTTTGCGTTATCTTTTACTACCTCTAAATCAAANTGTTTAATTAAACTTCTTTGTAAATCAAAAGAAATCTGAGACAGCGCGTAATTTGGAGACATGATTAGAATGTTTGAATTGGGAACTAGTGATACTAACTGCCCAATAATATTTGCGATATATGTTTTGCCTTGTCTACGAGATACTGCTGCACAAACAAAGCGATATTTAGGATTGTTTATCGCATTTATAATAGCTACCTGAGAAGGTAGTGGAGTGACACCTAATAACTCTAAATATGGAGCTACGGCTAACTTTAGAAAGCGTGTCTCAGATTGTAAATTGTAAAGCTCGTCAGATACTATATCTCGACGACTAATTTCTATACCCATGTTCGTATGCCCATCAGTTTTTTATATATGCAAGTACGACACCAAGTTTTGTTGTATAAAAATACAAAGTGTAGAACTGGGCCAGTGTGGTTACATTTGCTACACTTAATATGATTACTGTCCATTACTTTGTTTGGTTTTCTATCACCTTTTTGTTCTTTTCAAGCCAGTCGTCTGCATCTGTATCAACACCACCTTGTGTGGCTTCGCGATAATAAATTATGATTTCTTTTTGTTGTCGAATATATCTACGAAGCTCTTGTAAATTATAGGACATGTTTTCGTAGTCGAGAGGAGTAATTCCAAAAATTACATAAGATCCACCCTGTAATTTTTTGAGGCGGGCTATCTGCTCATCAAAATTTTTCTCTGTGACAACAAAAAATTCTATGTCTTGTAAATTAATAGCTTTAGGTAACGGAGGCTGATAGATCTCCAGTGTTTTATACTCTGTAACAGTTCTTACAACTGGCTCAGGAGTTGGCAAGGGTTGTGGTTGTAACCAAGAACAACCACCTAGTAATCCAACTAAACATAAACTAATTAGTGTCCGCATTTTCAACCTCTTTACTTGCGTCCTCTATNGCATCAAATACTTCTTTTGTTCCGTTGTTTATTCGAGGCTCTATAAGTCCTGGCTTTGCTTTTGCTAATTTAGTAAGATCGTGTCTTTTAAAAATAGATAAGTAATTATCCATTTCTTGTTGCATTTCAGTATTTTTTTCAGTCAAAGCACCTACTGCTTTTAGTTGTGTTTGTAAGTTTTCTTCTGACTGTTTTCTTGATTTTCTTTCTTGTTGAAATGCTATATCTAACTTTACATTATTTTCTTTTAAAATAACATTATTCTTTTGCAGCTCTGATATTGCAAGGTCTTTTTGGCTCACAACATTTATGTGATAAGCATACCCTGCACCTGCTAGTACAATAGCAACTGGCAAAAGTTTTAAAGTAGATAACATAATTACTCCGACTTAACTAGTGTCCAGATTCCATAACCTAACCCAACCCAGGCTAGCATTTTTGCTAATCCACCAAATAAAATTACAGATCCACAAATTCCAATAAGTATAAGACCATCCCAAGATGTGCGTTCTGTTACGGCTCTTCGTAAAAACTTATACATGAGTTCCTCTCTTTTTGTGCCCATTCCAAGCCACAAAACCTGCTACAGCTAACGCCCAGTATGCAAGATAGTTCAAAAACTTAAATCCATTTACTTCTATGCAGATATCTCTGAATAATTTGTCTGCTTGATTTTGTGTCATTTTAGCAGGCTCGCCAGAGATATGTCGAAGACAAGCATACTTATATGCGTAGTCATGTACAAGACCTCCCATCAAAAGCACTCCAGTAGGAGAAAGCCACATAGCTAAAAACTTTGGTACAGATGCTCCGTCAAATGTAAACCCTTTTGGAATTACATACTCCATACCTCCATGAAGTTTAAAGTGAAAGTCCTCTGTGATCTCCCAGGTACGAACTCCCATCAACCACATTAGTATTCCTTTGAAGAATCCTTTATCTTTTGTAGGAATTGGAATCGGTTTCATGTGAGGCATTTCAGTATACTCAAATCCTACTCTATGCTCGCCTTGTCCATCAAACTTTGAAAAGATAAATCCTACACCTACGAGTACTACAAATACTACCCACTGCCAAAAAGTCATTGCTAAATCAAGTAACATTTCCATTATTTTTTCCCTGCATATGCATTGGCTCCAAAGAATGCGGAAACCAAAGCCGCGATAGCTACAAAGTAAGTGGGAGCAATATCACCAATTATTTTTGCGGCGCTATCAAGACCAAATAATGATGTGCAAAAAATGCCGAAAGGATAAAACAACATTCCCCATAAAGAGAACCATGTCATCTTTCTCATTGCATCACGCTGTGCATCTTGATCTTCTAATTCTTTTCTACGAAACTCAAGGTACATTTCCTGCTCTGTTTCAGAGACTTTACCGTCGCCGTTAGTATCTGCAGGATGAAAATTAGTTTTAGTGTCTTCCATACGCTTTATTAACAACAAGTACAATTACAACATTTACAACATTTGCACATTGTTTTTACCTCCCTACCATTTTACCTTGTCGGCCCAGTAAGCTGCACTCATCTTTCCTTTTGCAATATTCTTACGATGCCGAGCTTTAAACGATGCTCTTTTTCTTTTCATTGCTTGGCTTTCGCCAGCTTTAGGTTTGCCTGCTGTTTTGGCTCCTTGCTGCCCAAATCGAATAAGTTTTGTTTTGTGTCCTGCTTGTGCTAAAACAATATGAGACTTTGTTTTATGCCCAGGAGTACGCTTAGGCTTATTCACCCCCTTTAACCTATAGCGTTTTAGTGTAGCTTTAGTTCTTTTTCCGTGTGCCACGTTTCTTTTTCCCTAACGCTATTCTACGTTTAATTAGCGACTGTGGGACTGTTTTCCCTTCTTTATAAAGTCTAGAAATACGTTTAATTATAGAAGCTAACTCCGTTCGTCTAGCTCCTGTTGCACCTGACAAGTATTTTTTAGGTACACGAGACTTTTTATCTTTTGGTACGCTTCTTCGTTTTCGTCTTTTTACCATAACCAGCTGCATATATAGCACGGCCTTGCTTTTCTGCTTGTGCCTTGCTCTTGTAAGTCTTGCCTGACTTACCCCATTTATATCCGCCTTTAACCTTTCTTACGGGCACGTCTCTTTCTCTTAATATCATTATCCTGAGAGTGTCCACCTCTCATGAAAGAGTTTACTCTTCCAAAAGCCCATTGGGACATTGATACTCCTGGACGAGAACCAGAAGAAAGATATGCTCCCTGTCCTCGTCTATATACTCTTGCTAGTTGTCCATAAGTAAACCTTTTGCTTCTTTTTGCTTTTGCTTGTAAGGTCTTCTTTACACTTGCGCTAAGAGGCCTAGCTTTTCTCTTAGGTGCTGCTTTCTTTTTTCTTGTTGTTTTTCTACGTCTAACGGCCACGCTTTTTTCTCTTGAGCGCTCTCTCGTATGCTGGATGAGTGCTGCCTGGCATGTAGATCCTGTCCTTGCCTCTACCGTGCCCGTGGATTCCTTTCAAGCCAAGACTGCGAGCCTTTTTACGGGCCGCAGTCTTAGTCTTATAACTTGGGGGCTTCTTCTTAACCACGAGAACGTCTTTTCTTTCCGTTCTTCTTTTTCTTCTTCTTACCCATACCTTTTTGCTTTTTCAGAATTGCCTGCTGCAAAGCTTTAGGTAGTTTTCGCTGTTTTGGTGTTAACGCCATCTTTAATTCCTTGTCGCAACTCTTCTAAAAGTTTACGATCTTGCTGTATAATCACAGGCACAGGAGTTTGATTTTTGCCACCCTTTGTATGGGTAGGGTGAGACCACAAAAACTCGTATTCTGTATACTCTTCGTTCAGTTCTTGAACATATGCGTCAAGTGAATCTTCATCTATGTCTTCGACTTCGTATACAATTGCATCATACTCATTTAGATGCTGTATTGTTTCCAGTTGTACAATCTTGATCTTGCCTTCGTTCCACGCTTTCCAAGACCACGGGCATACTTTCTTTATCTTCTGAAAGTGGCTCTTCCACATCTGCCAATCCCCACCAGTTCCATCTTCCATCTCGCATGGTTTAACCCATTAGTAATGTTACAATTACTCCTGCGAGGAATATAATAATACTGCCTCCTGCTACCATGATTCTATTTTCAATACGTTTTAGTCCGTCTTCAATATCATTCAGACGATTAAACGTAGTTTTCCAACGCTCTTCACATTGAGCCTCGTGCCGAGCCATTTCAAGCTCGAGATCATTTACTCTACTCTCCTGATCCATTTACAAGTTTCTCCATGAGTTTACCATAGTTTCCTTGACCGAAAGGTAGTGCTGCATCATTTATCTGAACGTTTGTTTGATTTCTGATGTTTGTTGTTTCGGCTTTTAATAACTCAGCTTGCGCTTTGATTTCATCCATTCGCATTTTATGTGCCATTTGTAATAGATCAGCTAAATCTTTTGAAGAGTAGACTCCTGTTTCTTGTGCCTCTTCGAGTTTGCTTTGTATCATTTCATCTAGTACAGTAGCAATATTATTTTTATTGCGATACCCCATATCTAAATACACAGTATCAATATATTTTTTTACTTCTCGTTTGTTGAGTAACTCAACCACTTGATTTTCTGGAACTGCCAACATTTCGCAAACTGCACGAATGTTGCCAAACTGCAAATAAGCATTGGCTACTTCCAGTCCCTCAGGGGAGATTGTTGTAACTTCTTTTCCCATTGTGCAATTCTATCCTACCTTAGTTGTAATGTCAAGAAATTTTTTTCGTAGCTTACTCTGCTAGAGGATTGTCTAAGGCTTTTTGCAGTTTATCTTCTAAATCAGTTTCTAGCTTTTCCATATCTTCTTCAATGCGTTTCTCTACTTCACGCATCGTATCGCGTACGTCTTTTTCCGTTTCACGAGTTAAGTCAGATACTTCACGAAGTCTAGCGTCAATTTCTGTTTGTATATCCTTTACCCGAGAGGAAGTAGAATCAGAAACTCTTTCAATGCGAGTAATATCATCTTTCAAAGAATTTTTAATATCTCGAGTATAGTCTATTGCTTCATCGAGTTTTGTTTCGATTACTGCATTTCGTGCTTCGATCACGCCCACATCAATATTTGATACAATCTCTCGCATATCCATATAGTCTTTATAAAACTCAAAAGCAGCCCAAGAGGCTCCTCCTAACGTAGAAAGGGCAGTTAAAACAATCGCTGCTTTACCGCCCTTAAATTTCATTCCTGCAATTTCAAACTCTGCCATTATTCCTCATCGTCATTTTCAAACTGAAGTTTTCGTAAGTTTGCAACTTCTGCTTTCAATCTTTGAACCTCTAATCGTTCTCGCTCTAGCGCTAATTTATAAAGAGTATTACAATTAATTCTTTCTTTTGGCTTATCTAAAGGTATTGTGATTCTAGCGTAAACACCTACATCTCTTTGATAGTCTCCAAGAAAACTATGATCCTGTGGTCCTATTGTTTCATAAGGTTGTTGGTCTAGTAAGCCAACAACTCCAAACTCTAGGTTTGTACCACCTCCGATCGCATTGGAACAGTCTAAGTCTCCGTGCCTGAATCTGTCTGATTGATAGCTAGACGGTGATTGAGGTAAAGCTAAATTTACTGACTGTCCAAATACTAATCCTGGGAGTACTAAAAATATTACTGCGATGAAATATTTCACGCATCCTCACTTAATCTTTGAACAAATTTTTGATGATATTACTGTCTTTTGTTTCAGCCCTTTTAATATCTGAGAGCGTGTGCAAATATAAACTGCATCTCTTGCGTCTGCCGCTCCTAAGAATACATCTAACTCTTGTCGTTTTGAATATTCTAACTTTATTATTTTACCAGGTGTTGCGACAAAAGGTAGTTCTTTAAAATCTTTATCATAGACTAATACTTTATAGTAAAGTACGTCTGCTCTTCCATTCCACAACATAAGTTTTGTTGTGAGAACATTTGCTACATAGGATTGTTTTAAGTCCACGTAGGTAGGTGTAAGCTCGTGGGCACTTATGCGCCCACATCCTATGAGTAGTAAAAAACATATAACAAGTTTTACAGGGGTATGCACTCAGCCTCCACGACAGCATTATAACTACCGGCGGGGAAAGACTTGTTGTACCCATAATCCGCTGCGGAAGAAATTTTGAACCAAGTGCTTCCTGCTACGGTTAAGTCATATTCTGTTATATTGTTGTAAGTTANTTTNTTAGTGTCNTAGTCTGACATATCTGCNTCAGATACTTCTGANACGACTACTGATCCTGTCCACTCCACTACATCGTCTAAGTTAGGCGACGATGAAAAATCATCTGGATATGCAATTCGTGCTTTATAAAATGATGCACTAATTACATCATATCGAATGATTGGTTGAACTCCTCCATTCGTAGGATCAGTGGTCAAAAGGTTTGGACTTGGGTTTCCNTAGATTCCCGANGTCTCACTAACCACTACACACTTAGAGTCGACAGTTCCNTAGATTTCTGTCTGTGCGTTTGCTCCTACAGCTACTAGGGATGCAATTGCTGCTGCAAGTGCTTTCTTCATTTATTTCTCCTGCTGTGCCGAAGCACCTGTCTCATACTGCGAGTTTACTATTTGTTGATGTAACAATTGTTGTGCAAAACTAGCTCTTCTTGCACGCCTATTGTCCTGAATGTCTCCACCATCTAACTGCACGGTTTCAACGTACTCTCCTCCTTGAAGAAGACTGTAGTAGCTTGTAGGTAATGTAACATTAAATAAAGCTACTGCCATTTTTTCTGCTTCTGCAGAAATAAGTTCCGGATTTGTACTATCCGCTAATAATTTTTCTAGAGCGCCTTTTACTTTACTTTCTTTTTGTCTACGGCGTCTGTCTTCTTCCTCTTCCTCTCTATCAATCTCTGCTTTTTTATTTAGTTCATCAAGAACTAGTTGATCTTCTAGAGGGTCTGAGAAAGGTATCTCAGGAACTTCTACTACTTCTTCATACCCTGGACAATCTGGGTTACTTTGAGGGTCGTAACAAGTATCATACTTATATGTATATACTACTGAAGGATCTACTACTTCACCTTCTCCGTCTATCTCTATAGAACCTGGGCCCCATAACTCTGCTGACAGGTTTGGAAATACAAAAGATTTATTTATTGTATTTCCTGGAAGTCCTGACCAATCATCTGCATTTCTGAAAATATATCCATTGCCATCAGCATACTCATTCTGCACATAGACAATCATATCTGATTCTGGATCTTTTACAGCTGTATATTGATATACTAATCCGTTTACTTCTAGTCCTGCATACTCTGGTAATATATTTGTCATTACCCAGTTTANTCCGGCAGCAGCTGCGTTATTTGTGCTTCCGTAAACTTCTTCAGAGTAAGAGTAAGAGGAGTAAACTAAAGATAGCACCACTACCCATAAGTGTCTTTTCATCATCTGTGAACGATTCCTTTTCTTCTTCAAGATTGACTGGTTCTACTTCTTCGTGNGTTTCCCANGCNCTTCTTGCATCGTCTCCAATCATGCCGTTATATGGGCAAGGAGTNCCNGCATTCATCATAGCATCAAATACTCTCTGGTCTTGACACATGACTGATACTGCTGCAACTTTCATGCCCATATCATACAAAGTCTTTGCATTTTTTAACATTTCACAATTATCATCAGTTATTTGGGTTCCAGTAGAAATACCCAATATCTGAGTTTGAATTGCGCCCGCTACACCAAAAGTACATAAGTCTGAGTTTGATGTATTAATTGTTGGGCTTATTGCAGACGGAGGCGGAGAATTTAACGTTGTCGTAGTTTTAGATGTTACTGTCGACTCTGTTATAATTGGCTCTACTTCTGTCGTTGTTTCTTGTGCTATTGCAGGAACTGCTAATAGTAATAGCACGATAATTTTGTTTATTTGGGAGACCATTCCTCTACCCTTACAATAGTTGTTTTAATTACGTCTTCAAAAGATCCATCGGGTCTCTGGACAAGTATCCTGTCATTCATGCCATTGTTGTATTGTTTAGGCATAGTACCCACCACTTCCAGGATCTTTCCTGTTTTCCAGTGTTTATAAGTTACTTTTACCACGTCAGGTCCTTTTTTCACTTTCTACAATTATAGGATACCCGGGCTGGAATGTCAAGATATTTTTTTCTATACTATACGAAATAGCACAAAATGTCCTTGTGGATGATAGCTTGTAGACACTCTTTGACCTCGGTTATTAGTATCGGTAAGTCCGGAGGCATACCTAAACATTGTAATACTTGCAGATGTAGTGCTATTTATGCGACAGGCAGGAATATGTAATCCTCCTCCAACTTCTGCTTGAACATTATGTTCTGGATCATTAAATAATCCTCTATTATAATGTACTCGTCCTGTTACTGCGAGTCCTCCAACAAAAGTATTTGCAGGATCCATTTGATTTAGTCCTGTAATAGATTTAACCTCAGCCGTAGTTTCAAGAAGTGCATCTAAAACAGATTCTGTTGCAGAAGGCGCATTTACCCCATCCCGTCCTGTTGTTACATCATATGTGCCATTCTGATTTGTGCCTTGAGTAAACTGATTTGCATTTATAACATTATTAACGATTGCTTGTTTCCATCCACTATCCCATATTAAAGATCCGCTGCTATTATATATTTTAATACCATAGTTTGAGTCTGATCCTCCAAAATACTCAGGAGTTGCAACGTCTGAAGGAACAAGCATTGCAAGAGTAAAATTAGTTGCTGCTACTTGCTTAGGAAGATAGCAAAGCACTGTTCTGTAAGATCCATCCGAATGTTTTATTCCTGTGAGAAAAGGAGGAATAATTGCTACAGATTTTGAACAAGCTAAAGCAGGTATAGGTAGTCCTGCAGATGCTGGATATCTACCTTGTGTAAGATTGAGGTATATAAAGTTTGTTTGATCATTTGTATAAAGTGTTTGGTTGCTTGCAGAAGGATTTATTGCAATAGTTTCTTTTACACCATATACTACAGAGTTTTCATCAATTACAGTATCTGCGTCTCCGTTCTTTATTTGCCAGCCATAGTTATTTGAACTTGCTCCAATTGTTAGTCCTTTATGTTGAGATACAGTTACTTTTACTCCAAGAGCGCTTGTGTGTCTTCCAAGGCGAACACGGATAGTTCCACCCACAGTCACAAAAGTTGCGGGTACATTAATTGCACCTGTAGTACCCTGACTTGTATTATCTCCTTCTACAGTAATTATACAATTACTTGTTGTTATGCCTGTGAGTCCTGTATTTACATCTACTGTGCTACTTGTACTAAGTGTAGTATTTCCTGTAAATATTTCTCTTAAAACTGTATGCCCTTCTGTAAAAGAACTAACAATATTTCCAGCATTGTCAAAAATTGCAATACCATGAGCGTCTATGGTGGGGGTATTATTTGTTTGTGTTGTTGTAGCAATTACAGAGAAAGAAGTTCCAGAAATACCAATAAAATTACCGCTGCCTCCATTCGCAGTAGTTACTCTTGCTTGAACACTGTAGCTTTTTGGAAATCCTGCATTTGGAGGAACATCTGTAACAGTAATGGATCCGTGCCCTGTTCTACTTTCGTGAGCAACTCCATCTGTATCAATTATTCTGTATTCTGTTATATTTGCATTTGTAGTGCTTCCGGAGTTTACAATTGTTTGTGAAAAAGTTGTTGCTGTAGAAGAAATTTCAATACTACTGTCTCCAACTGTTACGCTTAAGTCAGGATCAACAGATGCTCCAATAAAATAAATATTTTTATTTTGAGAGGCATTATTAGTGCCAGTTACTTGTATTGTTACTTCATCAAAGTTAGATACATCAATGCCCGATTTTGCAATTTTGTATTGGTAAGAAGAGGTAAGAGTGTGTCCTCCAGTAGATGTCCAATGAGTAGAAGCAAACCCTGATGTAGTTGCTCCTGTAACTACTGTAGGAGTATTATTTATAAGTTTAAAACCAACTCTATCTCCTGCAGCTATTTGTTTTGGAGATCCTGAAGATTCAGATACTCCATTACCTGTAAGCCCTACTACTAAGAATGTTGAACCGCTTTCTTGAGACCCACTTGCTGTTACATTTACAAGAAATGTATTTCCACTAAATGCACTTCTTGTAATTGAGAAAGTATCTCCAGTATCATCATACGCATTATCTCCGCCCATATTTAATGGTCGTTTTGCATAGATTCTAAATGTAGCACTATTTCCTTCGGTTGGAAGACCAGAACTAATTGTGGCATTTACTGAGCTTGATGATGCAGTTACAGTTGCGTAAGTCGTGCTTCCTGCATTGTTTCGAACTTGATATGTCTCTCCAGAAGTAACATTACTAATTGTAGTTGTACCAGAGGTTGCTGAACTTGTAAGTGTTACATTTGAAGGACTGACCGCGGTATCTGGAGCGATATATCCAACAGTATGAGATTCTGAACTGCTTACAAGACTCGAGCTTTGTCTGGCCCAATAATATCGAGTAGTACCTCGAGCATGTGAAAAAGTATTTCCTGACTGCCAACCAGAGCTGGGTGCAGAGTTACTTGAAGTTTGAGCATATTGAAGAGTACCACCACTACCATTGCTACTTAAATTTACTGTTGCAGTAACATTTGCTGCAGAAGCATTATTATTTGTTACACTACTAATTACAGGAGCTGAACCACTTGGGCCACTGCTACTAACTGTACCGCTTACCTGTCCACTATAAATTGTAGGATTTTTTCCACCGCTTGATGCAAAATAAGTACAAGAGTAGCTTCCTGTGCTTGAAAAAGTAATCGTATTATTTGACCCTGCGGTCATTGAGCTTTTATTTGAAGAACAGTTGCTTGTGNTAATNCTTGTAATANNGTNANNACCAGGCACANTNACAGTTACNACAACAGAGTCAGCTGTNGTAACNTTTTGTGTTATAGCACTANNNCCACCNGTGGCTAATGTAAGAGACCTAGTAAAAGTTGTCATTCTTGAATAGACTCGCTTCTATCAACGGCTGTTTGTGTCACTGTTCCTTCTTCATGTACTACTGTAAATGGTGTGGGAGACAAATCTGCTTTTGGAGCGTAGTTTGTATCAATAATTACTACGGCGCTCTCCATTACAATTGGTGCTCGATTAAAAGACCAAAAATAAGAAGCTTCTGTAACAGGACGAAGAAATCCTTGTCCACGAAAAGATGGATGAATTGCTACTGCATGAGTACAAATTGTTTTGTTTACAATAGTAGAAAGCATCCAAGCAATTCTAGCATTATCAGAGTTTCTACTTATAATTCTTGAAAACTTTATAGGAGATACAAAATCCGGAGAAATACCATTCCACTCAGCTTGTTCTATTGCTTGACTCGGAGTATATAATTTTGTTGTCATTGTTTCTTCGAGCCACGCTCTATCCCACTCAGTTGGAATATGAAACTGATAGTCGTCCTTCATATGTATATACATAATTATCTCCTAGAATCTTTGAATTATATAAAAAATAGCGTGAAAAGTCAAGGAGTATTTTTCTCAAGTGGTACGTAAAAGGGAGCGCGCACGATAGCACATTTGTCAAGGTCTGTCAACCCCCCTGTTAGAATATTTTGTTATATGCTTATGCAAAAATATTATTAGACAAGCTGCTCAATATATGCGAGAATGTATCACATAACTAGGGAGGCTCATGCCATGCACAATTTCGTTTTTATACTGCTTTTTTTAACTATGTGCGTTGCCGCGATGGCGGCCGCATTTTCTGCCATGATGCAATTTTATGGGTGGGCGTTTTTTGCGCTCTTTAATATGGTCGCTTGCGCTTACGCGATGCACAAAATTAATTGCATAATTCATCGCCCAAGGGGTTGACATNGATGCGATTATTTGAGAGAATCTTTTTATCGGTTGGGGGATTGGCTCCCGACCACAACCAAAAGGTAAATGCTATGTCAAAATACACAAACCCAATGATCGAAGCTATCCGCACTGCGGCTCCTCTCGATCTCTCCAAGGCTCACGCTCTGGCTAACAGCGATCTATTCGCCAAGGCTGACGTTAGCTATCGCTCAATCATCGCCAAGGCAAAAAGCCTCGGTGTTGATTACGTCAAAGCCGCACCTGCGGCTAAGGCTCCGCGAGATCAAGAGCCTACCAAGGCTCACTACCTCGCGGAGATTCGCAAGGCTCTGGCACTGCCCGAACGATCGGGCGATTTGACCAAGGCCGAATTGGTCAACGTACTGGCGAACCTAGGATGATCGGGTTCGCATCATGGATCGGGGCCGCGCTAATGTGCGCGGCTCCTTTCATCATAGACACTGACGCGGGAAAGCTCATGGCAATCGTTGGATTGTCACTTTTAACCTTGCAAGCTATATCAACTCGGTGCTATAATCTTGTTTTACTTAACATTATCGGCATTGGAGGATACTTATATGCGATATATTTTTGACCTAGATCACACTGTGATCGACTCTTCACACCGTCAGCTAACCAAGGCTGACGGCTCACTTGACCTCGCGCACTGGATCGCNAACAACACGCGAGNNAANATCATGGCGGANTCACTNCTTCCGCTTGCGACTCAATGGCGGAAAGCATACGCCAAGGGTGGCGAGATCGTGGTTTGCACTGCTCGCGTGATCGGGCAAGATGACCGCGATTTTCTGGCGATGAATGGCTTGCGATATCATGCCATGCTATCGCGACCACTAGGCGCGACNACNTCNGACGATCTTNTNAAATTGGTNGCACTCCGCAAATACGCTCAGAAGATNGGCAAATCATGGGCAAACTTTTGCGCTACTTCCATCATGTGGGATGATAACGCGGAGGTTCAAAAAACGCTTGCATCTCGTGGGCTAATCGTTCATAATGCTATCATAGCAAATAAGGAGTTATCAGCATGATCAAGGCAAAAACTTACCTCACCATTGACACTGAGACGTGCGACCTACAAGGCAACGTCTACGATATGGGTTGGACTATCCACAATAAAAAGGGCGAGATTTTCTCAGAATTTAACGCCCTCGTTCTGGAGACTTTCAGCGATCCTCGCAAGATGATGGGCGCATTCTACGCGGACAAGCTATTCACACACTACGCTCCAATGTTGGAGCGTGGCGAGATCGTCCGACTTCCTTGGATGGACATTATCAAGCAATTGCGCTCCGACATCATGGAATTTGATGTTGATGTCATTTGCGCTTACAATCTCGCATTTGATAGGCGCGTGATTCGTCAAACTCACGATATGCTAGGCGATGGCTCCAAGGTGCTTCCCAAAATGGTCGATTTACTCGACATCTGGCGATTCGCTTGCGAGACTAAACTCTCGCAGGTTGCATACTCTCGAATCGCTCGCGCTCAAAACTGGGTGAGCGATGCAGGCAACATTCGGACGGGTGCACAATACGCTTATCGTTTTTGCTCTGGCGATTTNGGTTTCATTGAAGATCACACCGCTTTGAGTGATGCTCGCATTGAGACNGAGATTCTCGCGGAATGCTTCCGACAGAAAAANCGCGTCCCGTATAATCAGATCAAGGATAAATACAGCGCGTCACCTTGGCGCATTCCCAACACTAAATTGGTTTCGGGGGTGTAATATGCGAGCACTACGAGAACAACAAGCGCGACTCAATGCAATCCTCGATGGTTTCGGCCATCGAGGGGTTGCGGTCGTGTTAGAAGGGCGCGACACCGCAGGAAAATCTAGCACGATTCGCGAGGTCACGCACTACCTAAACCCCGCGCTTTATTCGGTGCATCTATCGCAAAAGCCATCGCGGACTACTATGGCGAAATGGTTTGGCTATTGGGCAAAACGAATGCCTGCCCCCAATCAAATCGTTTTCTATGATCGTTCATGGTATTCTCGCGCGATGGTGCAAAAACTCAATGGATGGTGTTCCGATACTCAATATCAGAATTTTCTCGCACGCCACAAAAATTGGGAAAACGAGCGAGGGGTTCACATTGTCAAATTTTGGCTATCAATTACTGAAGATGAGCAACGCGAGCGAATCGAAAACCGCAAGGTTTCACCGCTTACTTATTGGAAATTTTCAGAGAATGACGAGAACGCGCTTTCCTATTATGATCGGATGACATTACTTAAAGAAAAGGTTATAGATTCTGATTGGAATGTGATAGACTATAACGACAAAGATCAAGGTATACTTGATTTTTTAACTCGACTCTGTGACATATTGGAGGCAAAAAAATGAGACAAACTAAACTCTGGAAAATTGTGGTCGCGCTTTATATGGTTTACTCNGTGACGGCTGATTTAATTTTGNTAGGNGGNATCGCCTANCTTATCATTTCCTGATAAGCAAAAATCATGCCAACTTGAACCCGCTTCGGCGGGTTTTTTTGTGCCTGAAAAAAATGTNCATGANNAGCAGNNCTTGACAAAAAATTTTGGCGCGGGGGCGCCAGTAGTAGTACGATGACGATTTTCTCAAAGGTACCTCGCGCCATTATACAGTAGTACAACGACGATTGTCAAGTCTTTTTTGCGGGTGTGGACAAAATTTTTTGCAATTCAANNGGTCTTTTGGTGCGGGCGCGCCGATTATACAGTAGTAGTACGACNATGTCAAGTACTTTTTACGGGAAAGGGGCAAATTTTTTCAAAGCCNAGTCTTGGTTCATATATAGANCATAAGGCCGTCATATGGTCCATATATAGACCAAAAATTTTGCGCGCCGATTATACAGTATCCCGCTGAAATTGTCAAGTACTTTTTGCGGGAATAGTGCAAATAATTCTGCTTGACAAGTCTCTGCGGGGCAGGTATAATTTGCGCAAATTTAGGAAGACCCCGGAACGGGTGCGCAAATTTAGGATAATTTTGGTAAATTACAGCAAAAAGTTCTTGACAGAAAAACCCCGTGCGCGGCCCCCCGGAATTCGCTTGCGTTCGGTTTATGACCAATTCCGGAAAATTAATTCTTGACACGAAGACCCCTTTGGTAGTATAATAAGTGTTCAAGTGAGGTAAGTATGCTAAAAATACGAGTAAAAGCAAAAGGTTGGTGGCAACCAGAGGTAGTGCAACAGCTACGCGAAGCTGCTACATGGGCTTGTAAGTACCACGACTTGATGGTAAGCCCTATACCAATACACATTAAATTGTGTGGACCTAGCAATATTTATGGAGATAGTATTGACTTAGACCATAAAGTTGTGATAAGATTGTTTGCTTGTGAAGAGTGGCTACCCACATTATTTCACGAGATGACACACGCACATCAGTATATTTACGGTAGGCTACAGCTAGAATTAGACCATGCTTATTGGCTAGGTAACCTGATAGTACGAAACAAAAACGAGTACCAGGAGGAACCCTGGGAAGTAGAAGCAAGAAAATGTGAAGACGAAATGACAAAAAAGTTCTTGACATTGATTACCTAACCTTCTATAATACATACATTGATTGAGAGAAACAACACACATATTTCGGGAGAAAATTATGAGCGACATTACAGCAAAAGCATCACCAAACTACACAGACGAAATGCTTGACATCATGCGTGAAGAGTATGTAGTCGAGCCAACTCGAGAGACTGTTGAGTCATTGGCTATCCAGTTCAGCAAGACACCACGCAGCATCATTGCAAAGCTCTCTGCTATGGGCATCTACCAGAAGCAAGAGCGAGTAACAAAGCGAGGCGAGCCAGTTATCATGAAGGCAGAGCTTATTCAGCAAGTACAAAATGCGGTTGGTCGTGAGTTGCCTTCATTGGCTAAGATGACCAAGCCTGACCTCAACAACCTTATCAGCGCGTTGGTGGGCTAATTATGAAAGTATCCAATGTTGAGATCGAGAAAGTTCAAAATGGATACATCGTCAGCTACCGAGAAGTCGGTAGCTATGACGACCACAAAAGTATCTTTCCTACATTTGAAGTCGCTATGGACTTTGTAAAAGGATTATTCAATGAGTAGACCAACTCTTAAACTAGACGCAGGTAAAGTATCNGATCGAATTGGTTTCTTTGTACAAGAAGCACGGGACGGTTTTGCTCGACTGCACATGAACTCAGATGCACTCGTTATCGAGTACAACGACAAAGTTACTGGACATAAATTATGGGAAATTATTTCCACCGTTGAGAAAAATAATTCTTGACTTTTAGTTCAAAAACGGAATATAATATCATTTCAGTCAGAGAGTATACATCAAACTATTCTGACTGACGGCAAAACTGCACACTGCCGATAATTGCCTCAAGAGCAGTCGGAAATATGCCTCCGTTACTCGGGTATATCGTGAAGGTTGACCAGTCTCGGAATAGTGGTCATGGATGGTTCAGCTAGGTAGCAAGGATGGGGCACTAGCACTTTTTAGGGTTTGACCAGTAGTAATACGTGGTCCACTTAACGGAAGCTCGGAGCAGGCAATCCCTCTGTCCAACCCTACCTCTTTAGGGGAAGCCAGGGACTACGGATAGTAGTAGATAAGGCAGTAAAGATTTCGGTAAAAGTATTAGCCTATCCGAAGCCCCGCCTTCTTTGTTCGACATAGCAAAGACCTTAGCCCACTTCGGTGGGCTTTTTTATGCCCATCATCTTAAAAAATTTCTTGACATTTTTTCTTAGAACCTGTATAATTATACATCAAATGGAGGAAATGTACATGTCAAAAGTATTAGAATTTCCAGAAAGTCGTAGCCTGTTACGAAGACTCGAGAAGACTACTGAAGAACTAGTAGAACTTCATGATGCCTTAAGCAAAGGCTACTCAATGTTACAACAATTAGAAGACCAAGTAGAATTACGAGAGAGTGAGTACAATAAAGTACTACACAAATATTCAAAATGCGTTGGCTTGGAGAATATTCCTATAAAGCTACTTGAGTACGCATCTGAGCATCTAGCAATAGATGTTGGTACAGGAGAAATACGTTATGAACCACCAGAAGAAGACCCGCCAGAAGCGTCGTAACCCCGTTGCGAAGTTTGCACACAGGTTTAACCGAGCNAGCGTTCANAAAAGCAAAAAAACTTACAGCAGAAAGGAGAAGTACAGAAAAGATGTCGAATTATTCTGAAAGCCAAACAGCCTATATGGTGGAGCTGTATAANAATNAACCTACCCCTGANACAGTAGATATTCTAGTAGAAGAGCTAAANAGAAGTAAGAAATCTATAATTGGAAAGCTATCACGTGAAGGGGTTTACAGGAGAGAAGTATATGTTACAAAGACTGGGGAAAAGCCTATCACAAAAATGGAGATCGTTAATAATATCGCTGAGGGCTTGGGAATTGAGAGTTCGGATCTCCATGGTTTGGAGAAAAGTCCGAAAGCAGCACTTAAAAACCTTGAAAAAGCAGTAGCGGGGTTAACACAAACATCAACGTTCGATAGCTACCCAGGAGGGCTATAATGAAAAAAGTAGTAGTAATACTAACAGTAGGAATGCTAACAGGCTGTAGCACAGTCCCATTACAGGAAAAGTACCCGAAAGGAGCTTTGTTCTGTCCAAAGGACACAGTCGAGATATGCGAAGGAAGAACTCCACAAACACTTGAGTGTACTTGTATAAATAAAAGAGTTCTTGAAAGACAACTCCGCAACATAAGTTTATACTAATGTGTGGCGGATATTACGAGGAGGAGTTCGAAATGCAGGGACCAGCAGTACAGTTTCAATCGGAAGCGGGGTTTCATCAAGCCATTGGAGTTTGTATGAAGCATCTGCTACCAGANGAGTGGACGATGGACGAGAACCTTAAGAGAATTACNTTTGCCACAACAGGTGTGGAGCAGAGGTACACAATAATCTCAACGGGGTTACGAAATGACACAAGTACTAATCCATTTTTGGCAAGCTAGTATGGAATCTATACTTATATTCGTGGCGGCTTTCTTCATGCTTGGCTTCTGGGTGCTCGCATTTCTGATGTTACTGGCACTAATTATCATGCCTGTGGGAATAATCTCGGAAAAGCTATGGACAATTTGGGGAAGAGTCNTACAAAAACATCGNTAAATNAACGCGAATTGCGGAAAATTTGGACGAATTATTTGTGAAAAAATTTTGGATTTTTACTTAGAAGTGGAAGAAATTGAAGCAGACCCGTTATTGAATTATTTGATTATCCGGGTCCTTAGCGTGTTGGTACAATTNTCACTTTGGTTGTACGTTGTTAGAATGAAACGTAGCGTGGTTATNTCTGACTNAGCATATCTTGTAGATACCCCGTGTATGCATCACTCCTACGCCTGGGGCTTCGGAGGATGCTTATGCACAGAATAGCTACATTATGCTTTCGTCAGAAGTTAGTTAGTGAGAATCTGTAACAGACCATATTGTCTATCAATTGAGATATATTGTACCACGAATTTTGGCATAAGTAAAGAACTATTTTTGCCACCTATCAGCAAAACGGAAAGGAANATGAAAAAAGTTACAAACCTCCCAATAATAAAAGTGGGAAACATTACGGAGCATGAAGATGGCTCTGCAAGTATAGAACTGGATTTAGATCCACCAGCAGTGCAGTTGCTCTTGGATATAGGATTTAACCAGCTTATGCACGAACATTTAGAAGAACAAGAGAGAAAGAAGAATGATAACAATTAGTTTTAAAGCACCTCCAGGTTTCAATGTTACTGTCAGTGAAACTACAATGGTTATTGAGAATGAAGATGCAACTCGAGACGAGCTCATGCACGCATTTCAACAATTTTTAAGTGGAATTGGATATGTATTCACAGTGGAGGAACTCGATGAATTTTCGTAATCTAGGAACAAANNTNGGAGTTTTAGTACTCATTCTATACTTTCTTTTTCAGTGCGAAATTGCAGATGCACCTACACATGAGAAAATGTACTTTGATGCACCTTCTCGAGAAGAAATAGAGAGAACAGCATGACAGAAGAAGAACCAAAGTTCTCACCCGAAGAGATTGAGAACTCAAAAAGAATTTTTAAATCTGCTACACCCAAGTATACACTTGACTGGTATATCAAGTGGGTAGCAAGTACATTGATACTCTGTAGCCTCGCGTTAAGAGCTGCAGGACCAGAGTATCGTATGCTTGATATTTATTTTGGGTGGGTAGGAATCGGATTATGGATTTGGGTGTCTATAATCTGGCAAGACCGAGCACTTATAATGCTCAATGTAGTAAGCTGGTTTATGCTTACAGTAGCCATACTAAAGGAGTGGTAATATGAAAAGACCAAGTGTAATACGAAGTACTTTACTTTTTATGAGGGATTCGTGGAGATTGGTAATGGATGCAAAGTACAATCCTCTTCGATACATACCAGATCCAAGTCTACAAACATACTTTACAATTGTATTGTTCTCAATGTGGAGTGCTTTTTTCGCACTCATTGCAGCATACTGGGGCGGATGGTTAGGAAACTACAGCATTATATGGAGTATCATGATACATGCTTCAATTATAATTCCTCTCTCTTTCACCAACGCAGTATTTATTGATGCAGAGAGAAGTGGAGCACATTGGGTGCAACAGTGGCAGGAAGAACAAAATTTGTGGAAGTGGTGGAAGAATAGAAAGAAAGAAGTACGAATTAAATGGGACCTCGATAAAGAGGCATAAAAAAGGGGCTAACGCCCCTTTTTTCTTTTCTGTATTTTTTCTATAAAAACTTTTCCCCAATAGAAAAAGTGTGCTCCAACGTAGAGAAGAGCGAACCAGAAAAAGACTGCTGTTAAAAATATTGAAATAGCTTCGATCATTTATCCGCGTAACGATGGTTAACTTTGCTGTGGTGTATTTCATCAGCTCTTACTTTTATAATTAAATCAGAGAGCCTTGCATTCTCTGACATTCCGTAGTAGTCAATTGCAAGTTGAGGTGCGGGAACATTCTCGACCTGTCCACTCTCAACTAATGCAAGATAATCAGTATAGCTTCGAACAGCCTCCTCTTCAAAGTATGCAATCATTTTATGTGCAAGTCTGTAGCTGAGAATATAAATAAAGAAGTAGAAAACCATAAATGTTATCTGTGCAACCAAAACTAAGAATCTTTCAAAGATGTTTGGCTTTGCAATTTCAATGAAGAACATCAAGTGCATTCTTTCGTTTTCTGCTTCTGCAAGCATTTCTCGTATGTCAGGACCCCATCCTGTTTTCATCTTTCTCAGACTTTTAAAGTGTAGCCACATACCTGCTACCATACCTGGAACACCTGCAACTGTTTCCAGAACTACTGCTCTGTGTCCATATCTTTTGGCAAAGAATGTATCGGCAAAGAACCGAAAAAACTTTGTCATTCCCATCGCTATCGCATTTCTAATTCTCATATCCAAGTATAAAAGCAAGGTCAGGCTCAAAAAAGTTTGGTCCTTTAAGTACCTTACCGTCCTCTCTCTTTATTGGTCGTCCATTCTCATCTAGCTTGCTCATGTTACTTGAGTGTACTTCCTGGTAGCAAGCATCTAAGTCTATTCCAAATGCGTGTCCTGCTCCATAAATTACATACAGTAAATCTGTGAGTGCGTCTGCTACTGCTACCATATCTTTCTGGTCAATAGCATCCTCTAATTCTGTGTATTCTTCTCGAATTAGTTCGAGTCGCAGCTCTCGTGTAGAGAAGTCGGGCCACATAGGTTCATCTCTCACCTGTTGACCAAACGCCTCCATNAAATCTCCTGCAAGCTCGAAGTTAGTACCTTCGTGCTGTGTCATTCTTTTTCCTTTTGTTCCGTGCAATTGCAGCCTTTTTAGCTGTCCTACGTTTCTCAGACGGAGAGGTATAGTACTCTCTNTGCCTAAGATCCCAAATTGTGTCGGCACATTTCTTTTTAAATACTCGAAGTGCCGCTTCGACATTATTATTCCTTACCCTTACTTTCGGCATTCGTACCCTTTTTTCTTAGCATAGGCGGTAATCCCCATACGGTCTGTGCTTCGGCTTTGTTACCAGCAGCATCTACAACAAGCATTACTCGCTTGCCCTTAAGCCATGCGTTTGTCTGGTTTAGTAACCGTTGCGCGGGAGTTAAAGACCTACATCCACGAGACGATTTACGTTCGCCTTTGCTAGTGTAGCTTGTTTTTCCCATTCTTTTTTTCTTGGCCATTCCGTTCTCCTTAATTAAATGTCCAACCTCGTTGTCTTAAGTAGTGTACCTGTTTTCTTATGGAGTTTTCCGTGCGATGTGGTAGTATGTCTAACATACGTTTCATTGAGACTTTTCCGTAGTACTCTTTGAGGAACTTGCGCTCTTCGTGACTCCATGGTTTCTTCTGGTAATCTTTCATACTATGTATTATACTGAAAGAACAAGTAAAAGTCAAGAAGTATTTTTCTCTGCACCTTACAAAAATACTTCTTGACTTTATCTTCTTGTTGTAGTATAATTAACGCATCGACAAAAAGTATAGGAGACTTAAATGATTGAATTACCTGTAGGTATTACTGTTTTTGCCATTTGTATGGCAGGGTGTGCATTGAGCTCCTTTCACTTAGGACGCAGAGAAGGTATTGAGAGCACAGTACAATATCTTATCGACCAAGGCGTACTCGAACTTGACGATGACTTATAGGCAACGAACCCGCCTTAAGTGGTTCAATCTTAAATAGGGCATCGAAAGAGCCCCAGCGTACCGAAAGGACGCAATTCATAAAAGGAGAAACTTTATGACTACTAAGTTAGCAGTGGCTGACCTACACAAATTTTTGTTAGGTTTTGACCGATTCATGGACACAAACGTTTTTGCACCTCAAGTTGATGGTGGATATCCTCGATACAATGTTCTCAGAGTCGGAGAAAATGGATTCAGAGTGGAGCTAGCAGTTCCAGGCTGGAATAAAAGTGATATTGACATCAAACTTCACAAAGGCGTTCTTACCGTAACAGGTATGATCAAGCAAGAAGTAAACGAAAACGAAACTTATATCTACAAAGGATTAAGTGGAAAGTGTTTCACACGGACGTTCGGTGTAAGTGAACACGTTCAAATTGACCGTGCTTACATGGAGCGTGGCCTGCTATGCATAGATTTGCATGAAGAACTCCCTGCTGAGTTGCAACCAATTAAGGTTACAATTTCATGAGGAGAGTAGAATGGATAGTTGTAAAAGACTATCAGCGTGGGCAACAATAGGTCTTTTGATCGCATCAGTCATAGTTCCAACAAGTGTTTCAGCAGACGAGCAAGATACCAGCGATGGTGGTGCTCGCAGGCCAGAAAAACCAATGGAAGAAGTGGTAGTAGTAGGATCTCGAGATGAAACAAAAATGATTTCATTCAACTCAGGATTCTCAGATATTATACTTGTTCACGAGTATGATAGAGAAGACAATGAGTGGAAGCTAATAGGGCTACGAGATATACGAAGGGGCACAACAAAAGCTATTACGCACTAAGCTAGAGCGGGGTCTTCGGGCCCCGCTATTTTTGAGAGGACAATATGCCATATAGTAACAAAGTAATAGATCACTATGAAAATCCTCGAAATGTAGGAAAAATGAATGAAAAAAATTCAAATGTCGGAACTGGAATGGTAGGAGCTCCGGCATGTGGAGATGTTATGCGTCTTCAAATAGCAGTAAAAGACGGCATCATTGAAGATGCAAAGTTTAAAACTTATGGATGCGGAAGTGCAATTGCATCGTCCTCCCTGCTTACAGAATGGGTAAAAGGACAAACTTTAGAGGATGCAGAGTCCATAAAAAATGTACAGATAGCAGACGAGCTGGCACTGCCCCCAGTAAAGATACATTGTAGTGTATTAGCTGAAGATGCTATCAAAGCTGCAATAGCAGATTACAGGAAAAAACATGAATAAAGAAGCAGTGTATGAGCAACTTAAAATTGACGAAGGTGTAGTGTATGAAATCTACAAAGATCATCTAGGATATGATACTTTTGGAGTTGGTCACTTAGTTCTTGAAACTGACCCTGAGTATGGGCAACCTGTAGGTACTCCAGTATCCGAAGAAAGAGTAAGAGAATGTTTTGAAAAAGATTTAGCAATCTCTGTATCTGAATGTGTAATTTTATACAAAGGTTTATGGGAAAACTTCCCAGATGAAGTACAGCAGATACTTGTAAATATGATGTTCAATATGGGTCGTACTCGTCTATCAAAGTTTAAAAATATGTACAATGCTTTAGAAGAACACGACTGGAAGCGAGCAGCAGTAGAAGGACGAGATAGTAAATGGCACAAACAAGTGACCAACCGAGCCGAAAGATTAATGGTACGACTAGAAAAGGTATAAATAATATCTTGACATGCATTGCAAATGGTAGTATAATACTATCATGAATAAAGAAAAAATACTTATCATTATGATGGAAGAGTGTGGTGAGCTTGTGCAAGCCTGCTCAAAAGTTTTACGACATGGGACTACGGATCAGAAGTATGTCCAAAATTTACACGAAGAACTTGGAGATGTTGTCGCAATGACTCGACTGCTTCAAGAGCATTACGATATAAGCGACGAAACTCTCGAAGTTTATGTAGCAAAACGAAACCTAAAAATGCAAGGTGCAGCATATAAATGAATCTGTTTTATCTTGATGAAGATCTAGATAAGTGTGCAGAGTATCATGTTGACAAGCACGTTAACAAAATGATACTTGAAGCCGCACAAATCTTGTGTACTGTTATTTGGGTAGATACTCTTCTTGGGTATGTACCACGTGCTCTTGAAAAAGAAGAAGCAGCAGTACTCAACGAATACAAAAAAGTAGAGAAGACTCTACCCCTAGAGCAACGTAACCTTACACCATACTTGGGCATGATGTACAATCATCCGAGCACAATCTGGGCACGTTGTTCTCTTGACAACTATGAGTGGACTTGGTGTTACGCTCATGCCCTAGCCGAGGAATACCGATANAGATATGGGAAAGAGCACAAATCTTTCTGGCAAGTTATCAACAAATTACCTGACCCAGTTCACCTTGAACGAGTGGGGTTTACCACGTTCGGACTTGCCATGCCTGACATCCTCAAAGACTACGACAATCCTATACAGTCTTATCGTGACTACTATCATCTCGACAAGGCTACTTTTGCCAGTTGGTCACATAGACCCACCCCCGATTGGTGGGATGAGTCTCTTGCGGACTACGAAGAGAGGATAACAGCTAAGTGAATGATATTGACAAATGGATTATGAGTAATCCATGGAAAGTGTGTGTAATATACCCAGCAACCATTATAGCGACAGGTATGCTTGTTATGTTTTTAAGTATGTCTGTTATTGAAACTTTAGTAAAGGAAAAAAGAAATGAGCAGAGTCAGCTTAGTAGGGATGACAAAGCCGAGTAGCATCACAGGATGCAACACAGCAGAACAATTAGTAGCATATGCAGCAAGGGTAAGTAACCCTGAGAATCAAAATAATACAAAGACAGCTCCAAAGTTGTTGAAGTATTTAATTAGAGAAGGGCACTGGTCTCCTTTTGAAATTGTCCATATTACTATGGAAATAGTAACAACTCGAGATATTGCTCGTCAGATTCTACGCCATAGAAGTTTTAGCTTTCAAGAGTTCAGCCAGAGATATGCTGAAGTGCAAGAAGATTTCGAAGTGCGTGAGGCAAGACTACAAGATCCAAAAAATCGACAGAATAGTATTGAACTAGACACAGAAGATTTTGGAAAGGGTGGTAATCAAACTCCANAAGAACGANTGTATGAAGATTGGTGGATGCGTCAACGATCAGTAATAAATGAAGCCAAGAAACAATACAAGTGGGCTTTAGAACAAGGCATTGCAAAAGAGCAAGCCAGGGCAGTACTACCNGAAGGAAACACAATTAGTACTCTCTATATGGCAGGATCTCTTCGTAGTTGGATTCACTATTGTGAATTGCGACGGGGTCACGGCACTCAGAAAGAGCACATGGTAGTAGCAGACCAATGTTGGGAAATAATAAAAGGACACTTTCCAGCAATAGCGGAGGCAATTGAATGAGTGATGATTTTATTCCAGACGACATACTCTCAAGAAAAAAGACATTTGTGGGGGATCCTAAGTACACNAGAAGAACTAAGCCTGTTGTACATGATCCAGTAAATAGTCCTTTACATTACAAGCGCGATGATATAGAATGTATTGATGCGATGAAACAAACAACCGCAAAAGAAGGGTTTGAAGAGTATTGTCGCCTCAATGCTTTCAAGTATATTTGGAGAGCAAACAACAAAGCAAATAAAGAACAAGATATCAAGAAAGCTATATGGTATCTTCGAATGTCTATTGGAGACGACCCACGTGCCAAGAGTTAAAAAGAAAGATTACGAAAACTTAACAGCAACAAATATTGAGAAAGTAATCTCTCATTTGCGAGCAGATTCACCAATCTCAAAGAAAGAAGCGTGTGCTATGTTGAATATAGCATATAACACTACGCGACTTCAGAATATTATTGATGATTACGAAGATAAAAAACTGTATCGTGAAAAACGTAAAGCTCAAAATCGAGGAAGAGCAGCTACAAGCGCAGAAATTCGTGAAACAATTGAACAGTTCCTGGCCGGAGACTCCATCGCAGAAATTGCAAAAGGACTCTACAGATCTTCTGGATTCGTTAAAGCAATTATCCAAAGAGTGGGAGTTCCACAAAAAACCGACCAAGAAATAGACTACTTGCCAGAAGAGTGCGTAGCAGAAGAGTTTGAAAAAGGCGAACTTGTTTGGTCTGCAAAATATTCTGCCCCTGCAATAGTAGAGCATGAACTATCTATAGATTATCAGGCAGAGCGTGCTGGGTTTCAAGACACAAACTACGAGAAGAAGTATGGTAGTAAGTGTTATGGCATCTATGTAATTCAAAAGGTACGAGAAGATTTAGATGTCTGGAACAATGTTGGAACTGGTGGTTTTACTGCCTATCAGCTCGCATACGATTTAGGTAAGCTTGAACACCTCAAGCAGTACGGAGTAGATTTATCACGTATCTAAAAATATTTCTTGACTTCTTTTGCTGTGTCACTTATAATATATAGTATAGAAATGAGGAGACTAGTATGGAAACTTTTTTGATCGGCTTTTTTATGTTTGGAATTTGTCTTGCTGTGTTGGGTGGATACCTCGCAGTAGTGGACAACTATTTTGACCAATAGAATTGATAAAAACATTGCAGAACTTATTGCGTTTCCACCAGTCACTTGGTTTACTAAGCCAGTAGGGTGGTTACTGGAGCAAGAAACTTTTGCAGAAAACTATAAGAATATTCCTGTACAGNAAGAACTTGTNCAAGACTTATTCAAAAATGGTATCGAAGCACCNATACTTGTAATGCCTAATTGGTATCCTATATGTGGAAGCCAAAGATTACGAGCCTGTGCNGAGATAGCAGAAGAGTTTATGGGATTACATCCTATATTAAAACAACAGGTAAGAGTTTGCAAATTTGATAAAGAGTATTGGAATGTTTTCGACCTTTGGCCTGACGAAGAGTTTAGATCAAAAGCAAAACAAGTATACTTTCAAATGCTTGAACTTACCTTCAAGAGTATTCATTTCATCGAAGAGGATCCAATGAAAATGGTAAAGTTTGAAACTGATGGCGATAAGCTAAGGTGGAAAGCAAGAGATGGGTGATAGATTCTACTACCAACAAATACAAGCTCTAGGCACTTGTCCTGGAGCACCACATTCAACAACTAGAAGGAAACGTAAAATGGCGTGGACAGACGAGAAAAAAGCAGAGGTTATCGAAGCATACGAAAACGCTAACCCAACTCCAGAGAATAGCATGGAGATCGTCGCAGAAATCGCAGAAGAGCATGGTGAATCACCAAACGGTGTTCGCATGGTTCTTACAAAAGCAGGTGTTTATGTAAAGAAAGCACCCGCTACTGGTGGGACGAAGTCTACATCGAGTAGTGGGGGCCGAGTATCAAAAGCAGCAGCTATTGAATCTCTAACAGCAGCTATCTCTGATGCAGGTCAAGAAGTTGATGAAGAGATCGTCAGCAAGTTGACAGGTAAAGCAGCGATGTACTTTGCAGGACTTATTTCCGCANTAAATAGCTAATTCTAGAGGGCATCCGTAGGTGTAAGTCCCTCACCTTCACATACCTAAGAAAGACGGTACGACAGAAGATTCTGCCAACCCGCTTCATTAGGAGCATATGTGAAAAAAGAAGAACTAGCACAGCTCGTAAATGAGTATGGTGATGCTGTTATTACTTATAGAAGTGAAAACAGCAACAAGCTAAAATACAATGTTTGTACATTGGACTTTAGCACGCCCTATATCCAGAACAAAAAGAATAGAGCGAGAGAGTCAGAAAAGACTCTTTTACTCTTTTGTTGGGATACTGACTCTTTTCGACTTCTTAAACCTACCAATGTGACAAGTGTAGTTCCTTTGTCTTCCGTTCTAAGAAACGGAGGCTAACATGGAGTTGTACAACGCACCCGAAGTGTATGAGAGAATTGTACACTACGACACAGAAAAAGAAGTACAAGTACGATTAACAATAAATAATTTCAGAGGTATAGAGTATCTACATCTCAGAAAGTATTATCTTGATTTTACGGAAGAATGGAAACCGAGTACAGAGGGTATAGCTATGCCTCTTGATTTTAATAATTCAAGAGAACTATTTAGCGGGCTAGTTGAAATCTTATCTCTNGCGGAAAGCAAAGACATAATTGAGGAACATTTCTCAGANATGATTAAGGACGTTTATACAAAATAGTTCTTGACTTTTCTTCCATCTTTCCGTATAATATCTATTATATCAGTGAGGGATTTATGTATTCTTTTTTAGAGAAAGCATCTGCTATGTATTATGCTGGGAGTCCGATTATTTCGGATGAAGAGTTTGATGCACTAGCAAAACAGTACAATTATGAGAGTGTGGGGCATACTGTCACAGACGGTATTCCACACCTATACAGAATGTACTCGTTGCAAAAAGTATTTAGATTAGAAGATATAGATTTTGTAGGCGCAGAGTATGTGCGTACTCCCAAACTAGATGGGGCGGCAGTATCTTTGACTTATGTCAAAGGACATTTAGCTCAGGCTTTGACCCGTGGAGACGGTAATCTCGGTAGAGATATTACGTTAAAGCTAGAAGAGTTAGTCCCAAATATCGTCAGCATAATGGACACCGTTCAGATTACTGGCGAAGTCGTAGCACCTAACGACATACCAAACGCTCGTAACTATGCGTCAGGTTCTTTGAATCTGAAAGATATGGCAGAGTTTCGTGCTCGTACCAAGGACTTATGCTTTGTAGCATATGATATCCAAGGCAGAGGCGATATCAGTTTTCGCAAAGCTATGAAGTGTTTGAACCATAATGGATTTAACGTCGTCACGGACTTCGATTCATCAAACTATCCAACAGATGGTGAGGTGTACCGTGTAGACAGTTATGATGCATTTTACAGAATGGGATATACAGCTCACCATCCCCGAGGTGCCTTCGCGCTGAAAGAGCAGAAGGAGGGGGTGATTACAGAATTACTCGATGTTGTGTGGCAAGTAGGTAAGTCAGGTGTTGTATCACCAGTAGCTATCCTACGCCCAGTCGAAGTGGGGGAAGCACTTGTGAGCCGTGCAACTCTACACAACATTGAGTACATTCGCTCTCTCAACCTAGAGATAGGTTGCAATGTTGAAGTTATACGAAGTGGGGAAATAATTCCACGAATCGTCAGAAGAGTGGACATTCAGAAAAATAGTTCTTGACTTTTTGCTCAACTTTTCGTATAATATCTTTTCACTTAATCGGAGTAGTCCATGTTACAAGAAATCTTAGCCCCTACACATTGCCCTTCTTGCGGTAATGAGCTAAACTGGGTCAATGATTCCTTGTACTGCCGTAATCGTTTGTGCCCTGCACAAAACTCTAAGTCGGTAGAACATTTTGCCAAGACTATGAAGATCAAGGGTTTAGGCCCTGCGTCTATTAAGAAACTTGGTTGGAGTTGTCCGTCCGAAATTTACACTACAGACCGTAGTAGTATCTTAGCATCGTTGGGCTCCGAGCTAGTGACAAATAAACTGCAGGGGCAAATTATGAATTCTCGTAACGCGCCTCTGGAGTTTCTTTTACCTGCCTTTGGTATTCCTCTAATCGGAAAAACGGCAACACGGAAGCTGTCTGAGACTATAACTTCTATTCATGAACTTAATGCAGATGCTTGTGAACGTGCGGGTCTAGGCCCAAAGGCTACTGGTAATTTACTTGACTGGTTAACTCAAGAGTTTCCAGACTTCTATGAAGTCTTGCCACACTCTTGGACTTTCTCAGGAAAATCTATGCCTGCTAGTAAAGGCTTTGTATGTATTAGTGGGAGATTGAAGAGTTTCAAAAGCAAAGCTGATGCTACAAATGCTTTGAACGAGGCTGGCTATGAAGTAAAAGCCAGTTTAACAAAACAAGTAGACATACTCATCAACGAAGGAGGGGTAGAGTCTGCTAAAACAAGACAAGCCAGACAAACTGGCGTTACTATAGTAACTGATCTAAGATCATTTTTGGAGAACTAAATATGGCACTTCCTAAGTGGACAGACGAGCGTACAGACGCTCTAACAAACTTTGTGGGCGAAGAGTCGCCCGTATCTCAAGCCACTGTTGCAGAAGCAGCAGAGTCGCTTGAAACATCTACTCGTTCTATCTCTAGCAAATTGCGAAAGATGGGTTACGAAGTAGAATTAGCTTCTAGTGCAGGAGGCAAGTCCTTCACTGAGACTCAAGAAGCTACCCTCCACGCTTTCGTAACTGACAATTCTGGTCAGTATACATATGCTCAAATCGCAGAGCATTTCGAAGGCGGTTCTTTCTCACCTAAGTCTATCCAAGGCAAAATCTTGTCTATGGAGTTGACTGAGCATGTTGCACCTGCTCCTAAGGTTGAGTCCGTGCGTACTTACTCAGAAGCTGAAGAGACTACTTTCATTGAGATGGTAAATGACGGTGCATTCGTTGAAGCCATTGCAGAAGCTCTCGATCGTTCTGTAAACTCAGTACGTGGTAAAGCACTTTCATTGCTTCGATCGGGCGATATTGCTGCTATTCCTCGTCAAGAGACTACAAAAGGTTCTTCTAACGTAGATCCTTTGGCAGACATTGACGTTGCTTCTATGACTGTAGAAGCTATTGCCGAAGCTATCGGCAAAACTGCTCGTGGCGTTAAGACTATGCTTACTCGCCGAGGTCTAACTGCAGCTGACTATGATGGTGCCGCTAAGGCAGCTAAGACAGCTCAGTAATTACACTTTTGTGTAGGTGGTCTGGCTATTGTGATTTAGCAATAGTCAGACTTTTTTATGTTCGGGGGAACGATTGAATATTTCAAGTGCTTTAATCAAGCAGTGTATTGTACTGCGCGACTTTGAAACGTGGACTTATCTGCGTAAAGAGTACTTGCCTGTAGAATATCATCTACTGTATAATCACATTGATAAGCATTGTGAAACTCTTCATGAGTTCCCTACATTCGACGATCTCAAGTTAGGTATTCGTCATGCAGCTACTCGCGACAAAGTCTTCGCNTTAGAAGCTGTCGAAGTAGATATTGACCCTACCACACTACTTGAATATTTAAAGAATGAATATACTCAGAAAGAGATATTAAACTCTCTTGATAAGTATATTGATAATTCTGTATTGTTTGCAAGTGCAGAAGAATCAGTACAAGAGCTACATCAAATAGTTCTTGATGTGGAAGACAAGGTTGACCTTGAAGTTCCAACAGAAAGTATGCAACGTATAGAGTTGTTTGAACCTGAAGAAGAGATCAGTAAATATGTTGGTCTTGGTCTTAATGCTGATTACGATCACGAAATCAAGTTCTCCCCCCGAGATTTGGTTCTTGTGGGAGGAAAGCGCGGTTCTGGTAAATCTCTAACGTGTGCTAATATTGCAAACAATGTATTTCAGTCTGGTCGTTCTGCAATATATTTTACTATCGAAATGGATAGTAGATCAATATTGCAACGTTGTTGCTCGATTGCAACTGGAGTTCCATACTCTCGACTTCGTACACAGAACTTATCTGTTACAGAATGGGAGCAGGTAGCTGGTTGGTGGGCAAGTCGTTTCCAGGAGGGACAGGACAGGTTGAGAGAATACAGAGAAAAACGAAACTTCTCTGACTTTCATCATAAACTTACTACTCAGCATGAGCTTCTCCCGACTCAACAGCTAGATGTAATTTATGATCCAAGCTTAACTCTTGCTAAAATACGTGCAGAGTTAGATAAGAAAGTCAACAAAATAGAAGCAGGAGTTATTATTGTAGACTATATCAACCAAGTCAAGCGTTCTACTATACCTTCAAGAGGAGGTCAGTATGACTGGACAGAGCAGATTGAAGTATCAAAGGCACTCAAGTCTATGGCTCAGGAGTATGAATGCACAGTATTCTCTCCTTACCAGACCGATGCAACTGGTGAAGCTAGGTTTGCAAAAGGTATTCTTGATGCCGCTGACGCAGCTTACGCGCTGGAAACTTGGGATCAGGAAGATGCTTGTATTACATTTAATTGTGTAAAAATGCGAGCTGCTAGTATGAAGTCTTTCAGTTCTAGCATGGATTGGGAAACTCTCAAGATTGGCCCTGATACCGCACTAACTCCAAAAGAGCGAGAAGCTAGCTCTCACAAAACAGATGAAGATATAGACGACCTCTAATATTTTCTTGACATTTGTAGCCCTCTTCATGTATAATACCATGAAGAGGGTTTTTTGTAATTAATAAGGACAACAAATGAAAAGCAGCACGCTCTACACAAACCGATATGGCGATGAATACTACTGGCATCCAGTAGATGATAATGTCTATGAGCTTCGTATGAGTGGCACGTCTTTAGACTATGCGACTATAGGTTTCAACCGTATGGAAGAAGATGGAATAGACTATACAGATTTAAGATATTTTGATCCAAGTGGAGGACCTTTTGTAGATTACGAAACAACAATAGATGGACGTCATGTGTGTCATATCGAAAAGCATAATGGCTCTTTCTATGTAGAAGTAAGTAACTAATAAATTCGGTGCACTTGTCAAAAATAATTCTTGACTTTTTTTACAAAATCAAGTATAATATATGCTTACTTGACTGGAGACTTTTATATGGGAATGTTTTACGGCAGTCTAAACTATACCACATCAGGACGCAAAAGAAGGAGGCTAAGTGTCAAAAAGAACTCACCAAAGACGTTTGTTGCGTCAACAACAAAACCGAAGACGTACGCAGATGTTAGAAGAGAAACCGACATTAAATATCCGTCGAGAGATGATTCAATTGGATCTACCCCTAGACGAGAACCACAACAATACACAGGGACTTTTGTTCGAGGAATCGCAACAATGCACAAATCAAATGCAGTCCCAGTAACTTCAGACCAACAGGCTGTAGACATATCGAGAATGGCAAAATGATGACTGTAGAAAATCTATTCCAAAGACTGCAAATAAGTATGTCGTCATGCGACTATGAGCACGCAGACTTAATACTTGCAAAACTATCGAGATATTCTGGTAAGTTTGATGATAATCAAATTGAAGAGTATAACTATGCCCAAAGAATAGTCGATATGGAATTACATGGNATTTCTGACTATGATGATGGTGATGATTATCTTTTTGATTGGGATGGTGATGCTCTTGCTTCCGCAGGTTTTGGAGTAGATGAAGATTACTAAAGTTTGGACAATATGGAAATACGCACTAGGAGGATTCTCTGATGACAAGACAGAACCGTATGATAATTACGTTGCACTGTTACGCACTGTTATTGTGGGTGTCAATTTTCTTACGTGCTTTTTCATAATGGCAAATGTGGTACATAACTGGTGACAGTAGAAGAAATCCTTAGATCAAAAGATATTGCATACATCCCAAAAGGTAAAGACTTTGTAGTACGTTGTCTACACCCAGATCACGATGATCGTAATCCTAGTATGCGAATAGATCAAGTAACTGGTATATTTAATTGTTTCTCTTGTGGATTCAAGGGTAATCTGTTCACTCATTTTGGACAGAAAGCTAACAAGATGGAAATAAAAAGACAGTTATTAAAAAAGAAAATAGATGAAGTGAGATCAGAGAGTATCGGATTGCAAATGCCTGAAGGCTATATGCCTTATNTAGGAAANTGGAGGAATATTCGCCCAGAAACATATAAAGAATTTGATGCGTTCATACACGCAAGTAAAGACTTTATAGGACGAATATGTTTTCCTGTGCGCGATCGTTCGGGAAGAATAGTAGCATTTCAATCCAGAACTCAAACAGATCAACAACCAAAGTACTTAAATACTCCTCCTGGTGCAAAGCTACCTTTGTTTCCTGTAGTAACTCCTATCAATGGAAGAATAATACTAGTAGAAGGTATATTTGATGTACTGAACTTACACGACAAAGGACTTACAAATGCGGTATGTTGCTTTGGAGTAAAGAATGTCAACGAAGAAAAACTACAAGTTCTCTCTGTATCAGGAGTAGATGGTGTAGATATCTTCTTAGATAATGATGAAGCAGGACAATCTAGTTCTGTAAAAATAAGGGAGCTGTGTGAGTCAGTAGGACTCGATACTCGCAATATATCTTTTGGTAANAAAAATATGGATGCGGGTGCACTAGCTGANTCTCAAGTTATAAAACTAAAGAGTAAATTATATGCCTAAAGTTGCATTAGTAGAAACTAAACCTAGTAAAACTAATTTTAAAGCAGAGTTTGATTTTGATTTTGATCAATTTCAACTTTGTTCCGATCCCAGCCTTAAAAAAGTATTAAAAAGAGACTGTGATATTGATATGAATCCAGATGAATATGAGTGGGTTGTGCTTGTAGGATCAGACGCCATGAAATACTACACCAAACTTAGCTCTGTAACAGAATACTCTGGAAAGAAAGTAGAAGGCAAGTTTTTGCCTGTAATAAANCCAGCNATGTTAGCATTNAAACCAGAAGCTANAAAGACNTGGGAAGAAAGTGTCAAAAGCATACACGCATATGTAGCAGGTGAAGTAGAGGACGTAGTAATAGATTCAAGCATTGCTTTTGGCATCCAAGATACGGAGGAAGCAAATGCTTTTATTCAAGCAGCAATTGATCACAACTGTGAATACATTGCACTCGATTCTGAAACAACTGGGCTATATCCTCGTGACGGGTACATGCTGGGTATTAGCCTTTCTTATGATGGTAAGCGGGGCGCTTACATTGACACTAATTGTTTTGACGATGAAACTGAACGACTACTGCAAGAGCTTTTTGATAAGAAAGCAGTAATCTTCCACAATGCAAAGTTTGATATTGCATTCTTTGAGTATCATTTCAACTTCAAGTTTCCACAGTTTGAAGATACAATGTTACTCCATTATCTCATAGACGAGAATCCTGGAGGACATGGTCTCAAGCAGCTGACCATGAAGTTCACACCCTATGGTGATTACGAAAAGCCAATGTACGATTGGATCGATCAGTATAGAAAAGAACATGGGATACTCAAAGATCAGTTCAGTTGGGACTTTATTCCTTTTGATATTATGAAAACGTATGCAGGCATGGATGCTTTGTGTACGTTTTTGATTTTTGAAAAGTTCTTAAAGATAAAACAAAACCCAAAACTAAAGTGGGTATATGATAATATACTCATTCCAGGTACTCGATTTTTGATTGATGTACAAGATAATGGAGTACCGTTTGATCGCACTAGACTCTTGTTTGGACAAGAAGCTATGCAAAATGATATAGACGAAGCAATTACTGCTTTGTACAAAAATGATAACATACGGAGGTTTGAAGAGTTAAATGGAAAATCTTTTAATCCAAATTCTACTGTTCAATTGCGTAGTTTACTTTTTGATTACCTCGGTCTCAAACCAACTGGAAAGAAGACAGGCACGGGTGCGGATTCTACTGACGCGGAAGTGCTCAAGGAACTCAGCGTTCAAAGCGATGTACCTAAACGGATCTTGGATATACGACAAAAATCTAAAATCAAAAATACTTATCTGGACAAAATCATACCTCAACTGGATCGAGATTCTCGACTTAGGACGGGTTTTAATTTGCATGGTACAACTTCTGGTAGGCTTAGCTCTTCTGGGAAACTTAACATGCAACAACTGCCTAGGGACAATCCTACTGTAAAAGGATGTATCAAAGCAGCTCCAGGCCATAAGATAGTAGCAATGGACTTGACCACAGCAGAAGTGTATGTGGCCGCAGTCCTTGCAAAAGATACTGCACTTATGGATGTATTTAAATCAGGAGGAAACTTTCACAGTACTATTGCTCATAAAGTATTTCGTCTACCATGTGAAGTAGACGAAGTAGTAGATCTGTATCCAGACAGACGACAGGCAGCAAAAGCAGTTACCTTTGGTATTATGTATGGAGCTGGTCCTGCAAAGATCAGTGAGCAGGTAACAAAGGATAGTGGAAAGTATTTCTCTAAGCAAGAAGCCACAGAGGTTATCAATGATTACTTTGGTGCGTTTCACAAACTAAAGGCGTGGATTGATGATAATCAAAAATTTATTCAACAAAATGGTTTCGTTTATTCTTTCTTTGGTAGGAAAAGACGACTCCCAAATGTTGCGTCCACCGATCCGGGTGTCAGGAGTCATAGCATTCGTTCTGGTCTTAATTTTTTGGTTCAGTCCACTGCTTCTGATATTAACTTACTTGGCGCGATAGATATGGGAGCCTACATAAAGGCAAACAATATGAAGTCTCGAATATTTGCACTTGTGCATGACTCGATACTTGCAGAAGTCCCAGAGGATGAAATTGAACATTATAGTGAGAAGTTGTTACACTTTGTACAACTTGATAGAGGATTATCTATCCCAGGGGCTCCAGTCGGATGCGACTTTGATGTCGCAGATGACTACTCTCTCGGAAAGTTCTCAAAATTGTATGGTGATACAATATAAATCAATCAATAAGATAAGGTTTCCTGTCTATTCTATGCCTAGTAGTAACTGGAATAGGCAGGATGGCCTTCTTTTCTTAGACGGACAAATAGTAGATGACAGAAATATGTCTGGAGACTCTCTGGGCATTCGTCGTTTACAGACTCCTCACAAAAATCTTTTTCCTTTAAGACATCAAATAGATAATTTTAGAGGCTTACTAAAAGCAAACAAAAATACTTTCATAGATACACACGGTATTCCTTTTATCTATGAAAAAACAGAGTTCTGTAAGTTACGATATTATAGAATTCAATCAGTACAACAAAAAGATACTGCCTCCCTTCTAAAACTACATGGGGTAAAAAATGCTTTTGTTGTACCCAGGCCTCCTGCATCAGAAATAAAATATGCGGGAGTTTTACACTACGGTAACCTACCGTGGGTTTTATACGAGTATTCCGAAAACTTTTTAAAGGACACTCGAAGAAAAGTATAAATACTATGGGCAGACGATCAAAAACACTAGCAGGTGCAAACTTAGACTTACAAGAAATAGAACCACTTACTAAAAACCAACTACTCGCTTTTGAAAGCGATAAGAACATGGTTCTACATGGAGTAGCTGGTACAGGAAAAACTTTTATATCTTGTTATCTTGCCTTCGATGATATGATTAAAGGCTCTTATGAAAAATTAGTACTTATTCGTAGTGCAGTTCCCACAAGAGACATAGGTTTTCTTCCAGGTAATGAGAAAGAAAAAGCCTCTGTTTATGAAGAACCCTACAAAGACATTTGTATTGAATTGTTTCAGAGAGGCGACGCATATCAAATATTAAAAACTAAAGGATTAGTTCATTTCATGACAACATCTTTTATTCGTGGTGTTACTTTAAGAAATGCTACAATAATTATTGATGAGTGTCAGAATATGTCTTTTCATGAGTTAGACTCTATAATAACTCGAGTAGGACAAGAATGTAGAATTATTTTTTGTGGTGACTTTCGCCAAGCAGATTTACAAAAAAATGGATTACGAGATTTTATTAGGATATTAAAAGCAATGGAATGTTTTGACATAATTGATTTTGAGATAAAGGATATTGTAAGAAGTAATTTTGTGAAAGAGTATATTATAGCAAAAGAACAGCTAGGTCTGTAATGAAAGCAGTACTGAGCAATAGAATTTATATGGAGTGTACTCCTGATTATAGAAAAGTTTTGTCCGATGAACTTACTTATAAAGTACCTCCACAAAATCCTAATGATCCTCCACAGATTATTAAGAATCTGCAGCGGGTGCGCGAAAATTTGGTATCTATACCAATCGGACGTATAGACCTTATACCCAAGGATTATGAAATTGTTGAAAAAAGACTTTATATACCTGCTGATTTTCCTAAGTTTAATTTTCAGCTTAGACCAAGTCAGCAAGAAGTATATGATACCCTTAATGACAATGCAATCATCAACGCATGGGTCAGTTGGGGAAAAACATTTACCGGGCTCGCATTGGCGGGAAAGCTCGGGCAAAAGACACTTGTTGTAACGCACACAGTACCACTACGAAATCAGTGGGCAAAAGAGGTTGAAAAAGTTTATGGAATCAAACCTGGAATTATTGGGAGTGGTAACTTCGACACTGATGCTCCTATTGTCATTGGGAATACTCAGACGTTATATCGCAATCTTGAGAAGATCAGGAAAGAGTTCGGAACAATAATATTGGATGAAATGCACCATGTATCATCGCCCACGTTTAGTAAAATTATTGATACCAGCCATGCTCGCTATAAAATCGGGTTATCTGGTACAATCGAGCGCAAAGATGGAAAACACGTCGTCTTCCGTGACTACTTCAGCCCGACTGTTTACAAACCACCGAAAGAAAACTTCCTCACCCCGAGTGTGCATATATACAGATCAGAGGTGCGATTTCCCGACGGATCCAATATTCCTTGGGCAAAAAGAGTCAATGCTCTCGTAAATAACGATGAATACCGCCACTCCGTTGCCATGATAGCATCAGCATATGCGGCACGGGGTCACAAGGTGCTCGTGGTGTCAGATCGCGTACATTTCTTGAAAAGCTGCGCCGAACTGACTGGTGAGAAATCTATATGTGTTACGGGTGAGGTTGCACATGAAGACAGGGAAAAACTTGTAGATGAAATACTATATGGAGATAAAGAAATACTATACGGCACTCAAGCTATTTTTTCGGAAGGTATATCTGTTAATACGCTTAGCTGTCTTATTCTTGCTACCCCTATCAATAATGAACCACTTCTTACGCAGCTCATCGGCAGGGTTGTTCGTAAACACGATAACAAAAGAGATCCGGTAGTTATTGATATACATCTAAAAGGTAAAACAGCCCAAAGACANGCATCNAACAGAATGGGCTATTACATGAAACAAGGTTATCAGATAAAACAGCTCTGAACATAGAAAAATACTTCTTGACATTTACTTCGAATGAGTGTATAATATGTTGTTATATAATTGGAAAAAGATATATGAGACAGCCGAGGGTAATGCTTTTGCTGTCTTTTTAATCTTTAGAATGATGGCAACCGCTTCAGTACCATACAATAAGTATGATAAAATATTTAAGTATGCCCACATAAACTTCTCGGGAGAGTCTTTTCTGGCTCACCCTGATATCCTATTATATAATGCGTATAAATATGACTATAGTGAGATAGCCCAGTATCTTGCTTTAGCTTCGCTGCGTCCACGTTCGGACTATTTAGCAACTGGGAAAACAACACTGGACTCAATACTTTGTACTGTAGCTCCAGAACTATTTAAAGACAACAGACTACTTACGACAAAGAATAATCAAATATATTTTTTGTACGAAGAAGTTACTAAGGAGAATATACACTAATGGCATTGTCATTTAATAAATCAGTAGGTGGCGCTAAAAAGTCATCAATCACTTCTTACTCATATCGTGACGGAGATAATGAAGTCCGTCTTGTAGGCGATGTACTTGCACGGTATGTATACTGGCTAGAAGGTAAGAACGGCAAGAATATTCCTTTCGAGTGTTTATCATTCGATAGAAACGAAGAAAGATTCAACAACCTTGAGAAAGATTGGGTTCGTGAGTACTATCCCGATCTCAAGTGTGGCTGGAGCTATGCAATGCAGTGTCTTGATGGTGGTGAAGTAAAAATCATCAATCTCAAGAAGAAGCTNTTCGAAGCTATCTTGACTGCAGCAGAGGATCTTGGAGATCCTACTGATCCCGAAAATGGTTGGGATGTAAAGTTCAAGCGAGTAAAGACTGGTCCTCTTCCTTACAATGTAGAGTATCAGTTACAAGTACTCAAGTGCAAGCAACGACCTCTCGGAGAAGCTGAGATGGCAGCAATTGCTGATCTGAAGTCTATGGATGATGTAATGCCTCGNCCTACTCCAGATGCACAAAAAGCACTTCTTGATGANATTCGAGAAGATGCTGCAGGCGATATNGACGAAACTTTAGAAGATGAATTCAACGTATCATGATTCTATTTACGGCAGACTGGCACATAAAGCTNGGNCANAAGAATGTCCCNAAAGAGTGGGCACTCAATAGATATAAATTATTTTTTGAGCAAGTTCATTCTCTTGAAAAACAGTGTACCTCTCATATCATTGGGGGTGACCTCTTTGATCGTCTGCCAAACATGGAGGAGTTGGAGTTATATTTCTCTTTTATTAGAGAAGTAAGTATTCCAACTATTATTTATGACGGAAATCACGAAGCTACAAAGAAGAATAGAACATTCTTCTCTCAGCTAAAACAAGTTTCAAGGGATATCAATCCTCTGGTACATGTTGTAGATATTTCTTATATAGATCCTGGGTTAGGGTATGGAATACTACCTTATGCAGATCTACATCGAAAAGAGAGTATTGAGAAGTTTGATACAAAAAAGCCTCTCTTTACTCACGTTCGAGGAGAGATACCTCCCCATGTAAAGCCAGAGGTAGACCTTGATAGGTTTGAAGATTTTCCTGTAGTATTCGCAGGAGATCTACATGCACATAGCAATACTCAAAGAAATATTGTATACCCAGGTAGCCCTATGACAACTTCGTTTCATAGAAATGAGGTCAAGACAGGCTACCTCTTTATAAATCCATCTGATTGGTCATGGATGTGGGATGCATTTGAACTGCCCCAACTTATACGGAAAACCGTAGCAAGTACAGAAGAAATGATACCTACAGACTACCATCACACGATTTATGAGATTGAAGGAGATATACAAGAATTAGCAAATATCAAGAATAGTGATCTTCTTGACAAGAAAGTAGTAAAACGAAGTAGTGAAGCTACACTTGTTATGAATAAAGAAATGACTATTCAAGAAGAGCTAATAGAGTATCTAACATACATTCTAGAGATACCAGAGGCTAGAATACCTCAGATAGTAGGAATATTTAATGATTACGCTACAAAAATTGAAATGGAGTAATTGTTTTAGCTATGGCGCAGATAATGAGTTGGATCTTAGTAGTAATACTGTAACTCAGCTTGTTGGCACTAACGGTATGGGCAAATCGTCCATACCGTTAATTATCGAAGAGGCGTTATACAACAAAAACTCAAAAGGTATTAAGAAAGCAGATATACCAAATAGATATGTAAACTCTGGATACAATATTCAACTAGAATTTACAAAAGATGACAAAAGGTATGAAGTTGTCATTGACAGAAAATCTAGTATAAAACTGAAATTACTAGAAAATGGAGAAGATATTAGTTCACACACAGCAACTAATACCTATAAAACTCTACAAGATATTATTGGTATTGATTTTAAAACTTTTTCACAGTTAGTCTACCAAAATACAAATAGTAGCTTGCAGTTCTTAACTGCAACAGATACAAATAGAAAAAAGTTTTTAATAGACTTATTACAATTAGAGCACTATATTGCACTTTTTGAATTATTTAAAGAAGAGTCTAGAAAGACTTCTGTCGCTCTAGGAAAGATAGAAGCAAAGACCTCCACCATAGAAAAATGGTTGACAGATAACAAATTGAGTGATACGAATATACTTCCTCTGTCTGAAATTTCAATTGAGACGGAAGATGATGAGAAAGAACTCGCCACTCTCACGATGGAAATTGAAAATATTTCTGTAAAAAATAAAAAAATTTCTCAGAATAATACTTATAAAAGTATGCTAAATGAGATAGATATCGAAACTGCAAGAAACTGCGAAATTGATAGTATAGAATCTTATGATGATCTTCAAGGAGAAGTAGGTAGTTTATCACAATCGGTAGCGGGGTCAAAACGACTTTTAGATAAGTTGAGTAAATTAGGAGATAAGTGTCCTACTTGTGAGCAAAACGTAGATCCTGATTTTGTTACATCTCTACTTTCTTTAGAGACAAATAAAATCATGGAAGCAAAGGAAAGACAAAATGAACTTGAACGAAGAATATCAGAAATTAAACAAAACAATGCAAGATTTCGAGATTCTCAAAAAACTCAAAAAGATTGGGAAGATTTGTTTAGAAGTATTGACATGTCTCTACCGTCATCTCCGTTGGATCCTGTGGAGCTTGAAAGTAGGGCTCGTGGAATTTCGGAGAGAATATCGACTGCAAAGAGACGGATCTTACAGATTGCACGAGAAAATGAGCAAATCACTAAAAGAAACACAAGAATCCAAGTAATACTTGAACAGACTCAAGAGTTTCAAAATGAACTTGTTGAGCAGCAAGAACTTCTTGCAGTAGAAACAGAGATATCAAGTAACTTGGAAGTATTGAAAAAAGCATTTAGTACAAACGGACTTCTTGCATACAAAATCGAAAACTTAGTAAAAGAATTAGAAGAGCTCACTAATCATTATTTAGCAGAGCTTTCTGATGGTCGTTTCACACTTGAGTTCGTAGTGTCAAACGATAAGTTAAATGTACAAATAACGGACAATGGTAACATAGTAGATATTCTAGCACTCTCATCGGGAGAGTTAGCAAGAGTAAATACTGCTACACTTATCGCCATTCGTAAATTGATGAGTAGTATATCTAAGTCAAGAATTAACATTCTCTTCTTAGATGAAGTCATCAATGTGTTGGACGAAGCAGGGCGAGAAAAACTTGTAGAAGTATTGCTGGGAGAAGATCTGAATACATATGTTGTAAGTCATGGATGGACACATCCTCTACTAGACAAAGTAGAAGTTGTTAAGTCAGGAAATATCAGTAAATTGGAGCACTAATGACAAAAGCAAGAAATATTATAGCAGAGGCAATGGCTTCATATCTTCTAGGAAAAGTTCAGTACCATAAAGCAAATGTTCGGTTGTATTTAGAGCATCCTGCTGGTATTGGAGAGCATCCAGATATTATGGGAGCAATTGAAGAAGAACTTACAAAAGCAGCGGAGTTTGATGAAAAACTAAAACTGCTTGAGGAGATTTGTAGAGAGCATGGTTGATAGTAGAGCTAAAGGCGCTAGAGGCGAGTATTTAGTTCGAGACATGCTAAGAGAAGCTACAAATCTCCAGTTTGAAAGAGTACCAAGTTCTGGTGCTCTTGAATATTTAAAAGGAGACTTATATGTTCCTCACGCTAAGAATCGCTTCTGTATAGAAGTAAAGAACTATGAGAATTCTCCTCTATCGGATAAAATTTTTACAGCACCGAAAACAAACAATTTAATAAAATGGTGGATAAAACTATTGCGACAAGCAGAAGGCGGAAATCAAGAGCCTCTTTTATTCTTTAAATATAATAGATCAGAAGTGTTTGTTGTTACAAGTTTGATACCACAAAAAACAGACCACTGGATGCGTATTGAGTGGTTAGACTGCTATGTACTTCTTGCGAAGACATGGTTAAAAGAAGAGAAAGTGGAGTTTATAAGTGGCATTTAATTTTACAGACAAGTTAATAAACGATGGAAACTGCACTTTAATAGTAGATGCTCTAAACCTTGCGTTTAGATGGAAGCATCAAGGCCGTACAGATTTTCGATATGACTATCAAAATACGGTAAAAAGTTTGGCAAAATCTTATGACTGTAAACGAATTATCATCACTGCAGATTGGGGGTCATCTACGTATAGGAAAACGATCGCCCCTGATTATAAACAAAATCGAAAAGACAAATTTGCTGAACAATCAGAAGAGGAGAGAATCGCATTCGAAGAGTTCTTTGAAGAGTTCGAAGAAAGCCTCTACCTTCTCAGAGAAGAGTACCCAATTCTTAGATATAAGGGTGTAGAAGCTGACGATATTGCAGCACACTTAGTAAAATATAGACAAGAGTACGATTTAGACTATATTTGGCTTATATCAAGTGATAGAGACTGGGACTTACTCATACAAGAAAATGTAGGCCGCTTCTCCTACGTAACAAGAAAAGAAGTACGGTTGGATAACTGGAAGGAACATTATGAAGTGTGTCCAGAACAGTATATTTCACTCAAATGTCTTACTGGAGACAAAGGTGATAATGTTCCTGGTATTCCAGGCATTGGCCCGAAGAGAGCGGTACAGCTTATAAGAGATTACGGCGATGCAATGGATATTTACAACGCTACTCCTATTGAGAGTAGGTACAAATATATACAAGCATTGAATGAAAATGCAGAACAACTGCTCGTAAATTATGAGCTAATGGATCTAATGACGTATTGTGATGATGCGATTGGTCAAGACAATATTGAAGATATTGGAAGAGTATTAGATGAATATAAAAATTGATTTTAAAAGAGACCGCTATCTCTCGGAATTTAGCAAAAAAACCCTGCAAGACAGGTATTTAGTAAATGGGGAGACCTCTCCTCAACAGGCTTTTGCTCGAGCAGCAGGAGCTTTTGCAGACGATGAAGCACATGCACAACGTCTGTATGATTATGCAAGTAAACTATGGTTTATGTTTTCTACACCCATACTATCAAATGGAGGTACAAAACGTGGGCTACCTATTTCTTGTTTTCTTAATTATGTAGAAGACAGTCGAACTGGAATTACTGCACACTACACAGAAAATGCTTTTCTCAGTTCTGTGGGTGGTGGTGTTGGCGGTTATTGGGGTGATGTCCGTTCCGTAGGCTCAAAAACTAGTAATGGCTCTGAGTCTACTGGTGTAATACCATTTATGAAAGTCGTCGATGCTGAAATGCTCGCATTCTCGCAAGGCGTAACAAGAAGGGGTAGTTATGCATCATATCTACCTATAAGCCATCCTGAGATAGAGGAATTTTTAGATGTTAGAAAACCTACTGGGGGTGATATTAATCGTAAGTCTACTAATCTTCATCATGGTGTTGTTATCTCAGATAGTTTTATGGAGCTTATCGAGAATGCCACTAAGCATGATGGATTTGATGATAGTTGGGATCTTATTGATCCTCATTCTAACAGAGTAGTAAAAACAGTTTCTGCAAAAACACTTTGGGTAAAACTTATACAAAATCGTGTAGAGACTGGAGAGCCGTATATTATGTTTGGTGATACGGTACAGGAAGCACTTCCAGACTGTCAAAAAGATTTAGGATTGAAAGTACATCAATCAAATCTTTGTAGCGAAATTACACTACCTACAAACGAAGAAAGAACAGCAGTATGCTGTCTATCAAGTGTAAATTTAGAGGAATATGATGAGTGGAGTAATGATCCATTTTTCATCCCAGATCTAGTACGAATGCTAGACAATGTAATTACCTATTTTATTGCTCATGCTCCAAATGAGCTAGAAAAAGCACGATTTAGTGCACAAAGGGAGAGATCAATTGGCTTGGGTGCGATGGGTTTTCACGCCTACCTACAACGGAACAACCTTCCGTTTGAGTCGGCAATGGCGAAAGGACGTAATATGGCTATGTTCTGGCATATTAAATCAGCTGCGGAGACTGCCTCAAGAAATCTTGCGGCTATCTACGGAGAAGCGCCTGATGCACAAGGCACGGGTATGCGCAATTGTCACTTGTTGGCTGTTGCTCCAAACGCTTCGTCTAGTATTATCTGCGGCAACACTAGTCCTAGTATCGAGCCTTACCGTGCTAACGCATATACACAGAAAACTAAAAGCGGTACCTCTCTACAAAAAAACGAATATCTCGAAGATATTTTACGAGATNTAGGTATGGATACAGACGATGTATGGAAAAGCATTGTCACAAATGGAGGTTCTGTACAACATCTTGAATTTTTAGATGATTGGACAAAAGATGTATTTAAAACAGCAGTAGAAATTGATCAGAGATGGGTAATAGATATGGCAGCAGACCGACAAAATCATATTTGTCAAAGTCAGTCTCTCAATATCTTCTTTCCAGCAGATGTATCAAAAATGGAACTTCATGCTATTCACATGATGGCATGGAAGAAAAAGGTAAAAACTCTGTACTATCTNCGCAGTGAGGCGTATAAAAGAGCGGANACAGTATCAGACGAGGCGCTACGACAANGNATATTTGAGTCTATTGANGAAAATGCGTGCGTAGCTTGTGAGGGATAAATATGAGTTTACTAGCAGAAAGGGAGTATTATAAACCGTTCAATTACCCTTGGGCATTTGAACACTANAAAACACAACAGCATATGCATTGGTTNCCTGATGAAGTTAACCTTGCAGATGACTTGCGTGACTATCGGGAGAAAATGAGTTTAGGACAGAAAAAGCTACTTTCTAGTCTTTTTCGATTCTTTACTCAAGCAGATGTAGATGTATGCTGTGGATATGCAAAGCATTACTTGCCTACATTTAAACAGCCAGAAGTAAGAATGATGCTATCTGCATTTGCTGCTATGGAAGCAGTGCATCAGGAAGCGTATTCTTTACTACTGGAGACTTTAGGTTTTGGAGATGATGAATACCAAAAGTTTTTTGAGCATAAAGAAATGCTTGATAAACACGAGTATCTTCATGATTTTGGAGTCGATACGCCAATGGATATTGCAAAAACAATGGCAGTATTTTCTGGCTTTACAGAAGGAGTACAACTCTTTAGTAGTTTTGCTATTCTTCTAAACTTTCCTCGTCATAACTTGATGAAAGGGATGGGACAAATCGTTACGTGGTCTATTCGGGATGANACNCTNCACGTAGAAGGTATGTCTCAGCTATTCCGAACTTTTATCAAAGAAAATCCAGAACTTTGGAATGATGAGTTAAAGTATGAAATTTATTGTGCNGCAGAANGNACNGTAGANNTNGANGATGCTTTTATTGATCTNTGNTTTGANGGNGCTGATGTNCCNGATNTNACANCAGAAGAAGTAAAAGNNTATATTCGATATATTGCTGATCGAAGACTTCTTGGTCTTGGTATGAAGAAGATTTTTGGTAGTAATGANAACCCTTTACCGTGGCTTGACTATATGTTAAATGCGGTAGAGCACACTAACTTTTTTGAAAACCGTGCCACCGAGTACGCTCGAGCTAGTACTACGGGTAACTGGCAAGATATATTTAAATAGGATTCTATTATGACAGACGTACAAGATAAGCCAACTCTGACTTTCAATGACAAAAATTATGTTATTGAAGATTTATCCGATGAGGCAAAATATATTGTAGCGCAGCTTCAAGACTTGCAAGCGCAAGAATCTCAAACTGCTGCACGCCTCGATCAAATCAAGGTAGCTACAGATGGGTTTAAGACTCTTCTAAATGCTCAACTTGAGAAGGATGAAAATCCCGAGGAAGAACCTACTCCTGAAGTAGTACAATAATGAAAGGGGCTGAAAAGCCCCTTTTTTATGTCACTAATCTCCAATAATCCGTATCAAATACAAAATTATACTCAACGCCTTCATGCGTATAAACATAAGTAGTGCCATTTTCTGGAATCTCTGAAAATAAGACACTACCATTCATTAGTTCACATACTTTATGCTGAAGTTGTGTTCTATTATCTTTTCTGTTATCTGCCATAATTATTTCCTTATCCGTATGTATGAGTTACATTACTAAGAGATCCTTGATAAACTCTTACTGTAAGTGTAGAGAAAGAGTAAGAACCAGAGCCATATGTTTCTACAATTCTTAATCGACCATTTGCAGCACTACCACTTCCTCCAGTAGCAATAAGATTGTGGTCAGTAGCAGTTATAGATGTTGTCATTGACCAAGTTGATCCACTGTCATGAATTGTTTCTAGCTCATGGTGCGTATGATTATTCGCCCACTTAGCCACTAAGTGTCGATTAATATCAGCACCGCCATTTGTTTGATGCTGAGTAAATATTATTTCAGCCATAAAGTACGAGCCACAGTATAAGTTAGTTTCATGATCATCTGCACCATTCCACTTCCACTGATACTCCGTGTATATTGGTGTTTGGAAAACAACTCCACCATTAAAATTATCTCCCGTATCTTCATAGGCATTATCATCCCCAACTTTTATTGAGCCACCTACATGTAATTTTCTATCGGGACTTCCGCCTTCTCCAATACCGACATTACCATTTGCTAATATAGTGAATTTTTCTGTTAGAGTACTGCCAGTAAAGAAGCGTATATCTCCAGCATTGTCTCCTGATTTATTATTAAAAATAAGATCTCTTGTTTGAGCATGCATTTCAATGCCCATATAATACGAAGAATCGTATCTCATTTCTAAAGCTCTGGCACTGTTTTGCCAACCTAAATTATAAGCTGCTTGAGAACCAGAGGCGCTACTTGCAGTTATGCTACCTGCTGTAGTTAGATTGCCGTTGGATCCGACAACAAATTTATTAACAGTTGTTCCAGAGGGTCGGATTCTTATTTCACCAGTAGAAACTAAATATGTATTAGAACTAGAGTCTCCAGATAGTGAAAATGTGCCTGAACCATCATTCGAAGTGATTGAGCCACTACTTGTAATATCACCACTAGAAATGGTGGAACTAAAAGTTGACGCCTTATAAAACGTAAGTCCTGTAGGACTCCAGGCTTGTACCATTGCAGCATTTGTCGTATCTCTCATATAGAGAACGTCATTACCTGTATTACTATATAACAAGTAATTAGTAGAGCCGTTTGTTAATGTAAGACCGTAACCTGTTCCTATAGAGCTAGTTGCATTTAGACTATCACAATTTACGGCGCCACTACTTGTAATCGCGCCACTTGAAATAGTGCCGACTGAAGCGAAATTCTTGNTGTTNAATGCAATGTGAGCTGCACCTGAGTCTATTGAAAGAGGGTTGCCNCCATCATTCGTGATACCGCCACGCGCTCNAATAGCTCCATTTGAATAAANACCCGCATTANTATTAANATATAAATAATTTGTATCTATAAGAACTACACCGTCATCACGAGCTTCGAGTATGTGATTTCCACTACTATTNTCCGCTCTNAATGCAAAAGTAGTATTGCTAGTTCCATCTCCTTNAACAGTAAGCGCGCTATTACTATTAGANNNAGTACCAATANTAACTCTNCCTGNNCTATCAATACGCATGCGCTCATCAGAGTTGGTACGGAATATCATTCTATTTCCGCTTGTATTATACCAAATACCTCCTACATCATTACCGGCAGAGTTTCTAAATTGAATTCTTCCATCTGCAGTAGCGTTAGTTGTACCAAGTATAAAGTAAGTATCAGAGCCTGTATTAAGGTGCAGTGAAGCTTGTGGNTTGCTNGTTCCTATACCAACGTTGCCTGTCCCTCCGTCAACTCTCATAGCTTCACCAGCTGTTTTGACTCTAAAGGCTAATCCATCATCCCCATTTTTATTTTCTATATAAGCTGCTTCACCATCAGTATAAACACCAAATCTATAGTTTGTTGTGCCACCAATTTGTAATGCTGGATTTGTTGCATCACCAATTGTTACTGCAGTGTTATTACCAGCATTTATATGAAGGTTTGCATTTGGTGCAGTATGACCAATTCCAATTCTTCCAGAACTCAACATGCGCACACGCTCTGTTAAATTTGTTTGAGTGCCTCTATCTGCATAAGGTTGATGCCAGAGTGAAAAATAATTATTGGTTTCAACAGAAAAACCTGCACCTTGAGTTCCTACCTGAACACCTAAGAAGTCTGCTGTGCCTGCTCGGAATATTGGTGCTCCTCCGCTTGTTCCAGATACTGTTTCTAAAATTGCAGTTGGAGCCGTTGTTCCAGTACCAATACCAACATTACCTCCGAACGCCTGTAGTGCTAGAGGTTTTGCAGTTGTACTATTTGTGGCACCATCATTTACTTGAATTATTGCCCCACTTGCATTTTCTGCTATGTATAAGCTGTGTGCGTTAGAGGCGTCTGCTTGAAACTGTGCAGTAGAGGCAGTGTCTACTGAAGCTAAATCTGTAGGTCTTGCAGCCGGTCCAACTACGTGTAAGGCGGCTTTTGGAGCAGTTGTTCCAATACCAAGATCACCGCCATTAAAATAACTATCTCCAGCAGAATCTAATTTTATTCTTGTTACTCCACCATTTTGATTAATTACTATATTTCCGTTATTTGATCCATCATTTTGAAGATATATTAATCCAGTATCATTGTCGCTTCGTGTTTTAAGAATTGTTCCTCTGACTGAAAGTTTTTGAGGAGGAGAAGTAGTGCCTATACCAACGTTACCTGTAGAAGTAATTCGCATACGCTCCGCATTGTTTGTGCCATCCCCTCTAGTTCCAAACTGTAAATATCCTGCATAATTTGCAGAAGTTGCATTTTCTTTTCTACCCGCAATACTTGCAAAATAAGTATCATTTGTGCCAGCATAGGTACCTCCTAAGCTTATTTGGCTACCTTGATTTACTGCATGCGACTCTGTATTTGATAAATAAAGCTGACCTCTACTATGTGTTGCTCCGTGGGTACCTCTTATATCAACTTTGGAAGTTGGAGTTGTTATACCAACACCAATTTTGCCGTCCGCAAGTATTCGCATACGCTCAGCATTTGCCGTATGAAAAGTAAGAGGTATGCTTTGTAAAGTTTTTACTCGAAGATCTGTAGTACGAGATTGAATACTTGATTGATTTGTTCCATTGCTTGAAGCAAAATTTAGTTCTCCGATACTATCCGAAGCTCTACCAAGAATAGTTATACCTATTGCATTTGATTGGGATTGAACCACCAAAGGAGCAGTAGGGCTTGTATTTGCAATACCTACACGGTTATTCGAGACGTCAAGAAAGAGAGTGCCAGCATCAATATTCAGATCGACTGATGCAGCATCTGCTTTTAACATTCCTGTGCTAATTTTTGTTAATGCCATTCTTTATTCTCCTTCTAACTTTGCGACTCTTGCCCGTAGTGATTGAATCTCTTTTACCAACATCGGTACTAATTTACTGTAGTCTACTCCCATCATTTGTTCTTTGTCATCTGGTTGGTGTACAACTTCTGGTGCAACTTCTAACAGTTCTTGTGCAACCATGCCATATCTTTGATGTTCTCCAGAGTTTTTCCAATCAAACTCTCGAACTTGAATACCATCTATAAGCTCTCCTGCATTTTGTGCATCTACAATATTTTCTTTTGCTCGACGGTCGGAAGTTGTATTATAAGTCGTGCTAGAAGTTGTAACAATTGACCCTGCTACTGAACCATTTTTACCAAATTGAATTTGTGTTGCTGAAGCCGTATCATCTCTATTTAAATTAATATAGCCTGGGCCAAGTTCAAGGCTGTTTAAGTCTGGAGGTGTTCCTCCTATATTTGTAACAGTTGTTTGGTTAGTAACAAATACAGCGGGAGTTGAGCCTGTAGGTGCTATCATTCTCCAGCGCTCAGATCCTCCTGGATGGAACATAATATCGTTCTTACAACGAATGAGCATATGTTGATTTCCGCCATATCCTCCACCATTCATATCTAGCTGTATGCCAGCATACCCTATATGAAATTTATCGTTCGCTTGATAAGGGCTAATTGCATAAAATCCTGCAGACCCCGGAAAATCCATTTTTACATAGCCGCCGCCTTGAACACCGAGACGAAGTTTTTTTGCTCCAAAGTTTGGAGAACTTGGTTCCATAAACTCAAACTCAAGCGTGTTTCCTGTACCATTACCGCCACTTGTGCTTGTGCTTGTGCAACTTGATAATACTGTGGTGCCGTTTGTAGTGCTTCCACCAAGACGAATATTTCCGCTTGAGTCAATACGCATACGCTCTGCGGTATTAGTTTCAAACTGCATACTGTTTGTTGAATGATCATACAATATACTGCCGACAGAAGAAGCTCCGTCATCTCCAAAATGTATAACACTATCATCTGATGCCGCACTTGTTTGAATGTATAAAGCACTATCCGTTCCAGATGGTGATTGCATATGTAACAAACCATTGGGAGATGTTCTGTTAATACCAACCCGACCATTTGTACCTTCAATAAACAGCGCCGAATGGTCTAATGGATTACTATTAAGATTTCCACCTGCTTCTACTGCTAAAAATAAATCACCATTGTAGGTGCTAAATATTCCTGCGCGAGTGTCTGATGTAGAGGTGTTTGCATCTCCTCTTTGTGAAAATCCTATCCCAACTGTATCTGTTGATGCTAGACCTGAATTAGGTCTGTGTATTCTCATGGTTACATCGTCTTCACCATAAACATCAAACTTATAAGATGGCGAAGCAGTACCAATACCGACATTTCCGCTAGAGTTGATACGCATACGCTCGGTATTACTTGTGCCAAATTTCATTACTCCACTGGATAAATCAAATATATTAAATCCAGTAGAGTCCATGAAAAGTTCAGCTGCGTCAGCGCCTACTCTTTGAATTCTTAGTGTTGCCGACCCTGATCTTTCAATTTCCAGACCTCCACCATTTGTAAATGCAGGATTAGTGCCAATACCTACATTTCCGCTAGAGCGCACCATAAGTAAATGGGATAAGTCAGTTCCTGCAGACCCTGTAGCTCCCATAACGCCAAATACACCTTGATTAACTTCATCGGCTCCAACATACATTAATCCTGCAGAAGTAAGTCCTCCCGTATTGCTTCTTAATTGAGGAATGTTATCTGAAGGTATTTCTTCCTGTACATTTACACCAAAACCAGTAGCTGAAAATCCAATCCCGGTATTTACGTTTCTACCGTGCAATACATATAAATCGCCCTCTGAATAATTTGAAGGACTATTAATAATTAAACTTGGTTTTGAAAAATTAGTGCCTGGATCAATATGCAATTTAGCATTCGGAGAAGTAGTACCAATACCAAAGTTACCCGCTCCATCAATACGCGCTCTTTCTGTACCACTCCCCGTCTCAAAAGTTATATTTCCGCCACCTACAGTTGTTTGTATTCTTAATTGATTTCCTGAATTCGCTATTGCGGCTCTACGTGTTCCGTCATTTGCTTCAAAATTTACAAGAGCGCCAGTTGATTGCCCCCTTAAATTTAATACTCTCCAACCACTAAACCCGCTATGGTCTGATCCAATACTTACATCTCCGCCATCCGTAATGCGAAGACGCTCTGTTAAATTTGTTTGAGTACCTCTGTTTGCATAAGGCTGATGCCAGATTGAAAAATAATTGCCACTTTCAACTGCAAAACCTGCCCCTGCGGTTCCAATCACTGCACCCAAAAAGTCGGC
>FUFK010037452.1_pt1 | contig 57822 bp, 50 predicted proteins | sample 1021851 | NCBI WGS metagenome assembly FUFK01 (sample SAMEA51879418, study PRJEB19060) | metagenome
ACCGCCCGGACCTTTCTACGAAGTGGGGTTTGTGGCGGCGAATCTTCCAAGGAGCGCCGGGATCGGGTGGGCCCGTCCAGGACCGTGTTTGGCCAGGGAAGGCCAAACGCCGAGCCTACATGGATGTACTCGTGGCGTGTCCTGGACGGGCCCACCCGATCCCGGTGCGGGCTCTCTGGAGAGAAAGGTCTCTGGCATCCTGCCGGGAGCTTCGCTCCCTTTCGCGGGCAGGGCCCGCTCCCACTAAGCCAAGACGATATTGGTTTCCCGGGTAGCGNCTCTCTGGTATCATTTTNTGCCATCCNGACGTCGCCCAGGCGTCCGAANTCNGGCCATCCCGTATTTATCGAAGAGAACCTTTGCCCACCCCGGCGGGCAAGGGTATTTTTTTGGAAGGCGTTCGGGCTCCCGCAAGCGGGCGCGTTCAATCCATGACTTACTGGTGGGTGCATGGCACGTTTTATTTTTGTCACCGGCGGGGTGGTGTCCTCCCTCGGAAAGGGAATCACCGCGGCGTCGCTGGCTTCNCTGTTGGAAGCCCGTGGCCTGAAGGTCACCCTGATCAAGATGGATCCCTACATCAACGTGGATCCGGGNACCATGAGCCCCTATCANCACGGCGANGTGTTCGTCACCGAGGACGGCGCCGAGACCGANCTGGATCTGGGNCACTACGANCGCTTTATCCGCACGCGCCTGACCCGGCGCAACAGCTTCACCACCGGCCGCGTCTACCAGGACGTGCTGGATAAGGAGCGCCGCGGCGAGTACCTGGGCGCCACCGTGCAGGTGATCCCGCACATCACCGACGAAATCAAACTNAAGATCGAGCAGGGCGCCGGCGACGCCGACGTGGCGATCGTCGAGATCGGCGGCACCGCCGGCGACATCGAGTCGCTGCCGTTCCTGGAGGCGGTGCGTCAGCTGCGCGTGGAGCTGGGCTCCAGCCGNTCGCTGCTGGTGCACCTGACCCTGGTGCCCTACATCGCNTCCGCCGGCGAGATNAAAACCAAGCCGACCCAGCACTCCGTGAAGGAGCTGCGNTCCATCGGCCTGCAGCCGGACATTCTGGTGTGCCGGGCNGACCANCCGGTGCCCCAGGGCGCCCGNGANAAGATCTCCCTGTTCACCAACGTGGAAGCGCGGGCGGTGATNTCGGCGCCGGACTGCAAGACCATCTATCAGGTGCCGCGNGTGCTGCACGAGCAGGGCATGGACGACATCATCGTGGANAAATTCCACCTNGANCTGCCGGCGCCGGACCTGAGCGAGTGGGACCGGGTGGTGGAAGCGCAGCTCAACCCGGAACGCCAGGTCACCATCGGCATGGTGGGNAAGTACATTGATCTGGCGGACGCCTACAAGTCGCTGAACGAGGCGTTGATGCACGCCGGCATCGCCACCCGGGCGAAGATCAANATCCGNTATATCGACGCCGAGGACATCGAGCGTGACGGCACCGNCGAGCTGGGCGAAGTGGACGCCATNCTGGTGCCCGGCGGCTTCGGCGACCGGGGCACCGAGGGCAAGATCGCGGCGATCCGCTACGCCCGGGAAAACAAGGTGCCGTACCTGGGCATCTGCCTGGGCATGCAGTTGGCGGTGATCGAGTACGCCCGCCATGTGGCCGGCCTGACCGGCGCCCATTCCACCGAGCTCAAGCAGGACACGCCGGACCCGGTGGTGGCGCTGATCACCGAGTGGACCCGCGAAGACGGCAGCAAGGAGCTGCGGTCGGCAGCGTCGGACCTGGGTGGTACCATGCGCCTGGGCGGCCAGGAGTGCGTGCTGGTGGACGGCAGCGTGGCGGCGAAGTGCTACGGCAAGACGCACATCATCGAGCGTCACCGCCACCGCTACGAGGTCAACAACAACTACCTGGACAAGCTGGAAGCCGCCGGCCTGAAAATTGTCGGCCGCTCCCACGACGGTGAGCTGGTGGAAGTGATCGAAGTGGGCGACCATCCCTGGTTCGTGGCCTGCCAGTTCCACCCGGAATTCACCTCCACGCCGCGTGACGGCCACGGTTTGTTCAAGGGCTACGTGGAAGCGGCCCTGGCGGCGCACCGGACGTCGTCCGCCATCTGAAGGAGTAGAGCATGCGGAACATCACCATCGAGCTGGGTGATCTGGCGTTCGCCAACGACCGGCCCATGGCTCTGTTCGGCGGCATGAACGTGCTGGAATCCCGCGACATCGCCCTGCGGGTGGCCGAGGCCTACGCCGAGGTCACCGGCAAGCTGGGCATGCCCTGGGTGTTCAAGGCCAGCTTCGACAAGGCCAACCGCTCGTCGCTGCACTCCTACCGGGGCCCGGGCATGGAAGAGGGCCTGAAGATCTTTCAGGAGATCAAGGACACCTTCGGCTGCCCGGTGATCACCGACGTGCACGAGCCCTACCAGGCGGCGCCGGTGGCGGAAGTGGCGGACATCATCCAGCTGCCCGCCTTTCTGGCGCGGCAGACCGACCTGGTGGTGGCGATGGCCCGCACCGGTGCCATCATCAATATCAAGAAGCCGCAGTTCCTGGCTCCCCAGGAAATGAAGCACATTCTGCACAAGTGCGAAGAGGCCGGTAACGAGCGGCTGATTCTGTGCGAGCGCGGCTCGTCGTTCGGCTACAACAACCTGGTGGTGGACATGCTCGGCTTCGGCATCATGAAGCAGTTCGGCTACCCGGTGTTCTTCGACGTGACCCATGCGCTGCAGATGCCCGGCGGCCGCTCCGATTCCGCCGGCGGGCGCCGCCAGCAGGTGGCCGAACTGGGCCGCGCCGGCATCAGCCAGGGCATCGCCGGGCTGTTCCTGGAGGCCCATCCGGACCCGGATAACGCCAAGTGCGATGGCCCCTGCGCCCTGCGTCTGGACCGCCTGGAGCCATTCCTGACCCAGATGCAAACCCTGGATAATACNGTTAAGGCGTTTCCCGCCTTCGACAACCATTGAACCCGATTTCGTTTCTGGAGACCGTCTCCCATGTCCAAGATCGTTGACGTCAAGGCCCGCGAGATTCTTGATTCCCGTGGCAACCCCACCATCGAAGCCGATGTGATTCTGGAGAACGGCGAGCGCGGCAGCGCCTGCGCGCCCAGCGGTGCCTCCACCGGTTCCCGCGAGGCGCTGGAGCTGCGTGACGGCGACAAGAGCCGCTACCTGGGCAAGGGCGTGACCCGCGCCGTGGGCAACGTCAATTCACAGATCCGCGAGCTGCTGGTGGGCCGCGACGCCGCCGATCAGCGCGCGCTCGATCAGGCCATGATCGACGCCGACGGCACCGAGAACAAAGGCAACCTGGGCGCCAACGCGATCCTGGCGGTGTCCCTGGCCGCCGCCAAGGCCGAGGCCCAGGCTCAGAACAAGCCGCTCTACGAGTACATCTCCGATCTGCAGGACGACGACAACGAGTACTCCCTGCCGGTGCCGATGATGAACATCATCAACGGCGGCGAGCACGCCGATAACAACGTCGACATCCAGGAGTTCATGATCCAGCCGGTGGGCGCGCCCACCGTGGCCGAGGCGATCCGCTACGGCGCCGAGGTGTTCCACGCCCTCAAAGGGGTGCTGAAGAAGCGCGGCCTGAACACGGCGGTGGGCGACGAGGGCGGTTTCGCCCCGGACCTGCCCAGCAACGAAGCGGCGCTGGAAGCGATCATGGAAGCCATCGAGATCGCCGGCTACAAGGCCGGNGACGACATCACCCTGGCCCTGGACTGCGCCTCCAGCGAGTTCTACAAGGACGGCAANTACGTGCTGGCCGGTGAGGACCGCACCATGGACGCCGCCGGCTTCGCCGACTATCTGGCCGAGCTGTGCGACCGCTACCCGATCATCTCCATCGAAGACGGCATGGACGAATCCGACTGGGACGGCTGGAAGACGCTCACCGACAAGCTCGGCGACAAAATCCAGCTGGTGGGCGACGACCTGTTCGTCACCAATACCAAGATTCTGCAGCGCGGTATCGACGAGCACATCGCCAACTCGATTCTGATCAAGTTCAACCAGATCGGCTCCCTGTCGGANACCCTGGACGCCATCAAGATGGCCAAGGACGCCGGCTTCACCGCGGTGATCTCCCACCGCAGCGGTGAGACCGCCGACACCACCATCGCCGACCTGGCGGTGGCCACCGCCGCCGGNCAGATCAAAACCGGCTCNCTGTGCCGCTCCGACCGGGTGGCCAANTACAACCGGTTGATCCGCATCGAGGAGGAACTGGGCCGTGCCGCCTANAACGGGCGCAAAGAGTTCCGGTTCCTGGGCTGACGCCAGCATGGCCGGCCGTAGCGTTCCGTTCCCCGGCCNNGGNCAGGCGCCGNGGGGCGCGCGATGAAAGTGTCGCCCGCCCGCCAGGTGGTGCTGGCCGTACTGGCGCTGGTGCTGCTGGNGTTGCAGGCGCGGCTGTGGTTNGGNGAGGGCAGCCTGCGCCANGTGGCCAGCCTGGAGCGGCAGGTGGAAGTGCTNAANGNNAAGAACGCNGAACTGGCCGAGCGCAACCGCCTGCTGGCCGCCGACGTGCGNGACCTGAAAGANGGCACNGAAGCGGTGGAGGAGATCGCCCGCAAGGANCTNGGCATGATCCGTGANGGCGAAANCTTTTTCCTGATCGTGGANCCCCANCAGGACCCGGACCGTGACTGANCGCCGCTCTCTATCCTTGCCNCCTCCCTTGTTCGCCGTGGTGCCCGCCGCCGGNGTCGGCGCGCGCATGGGCGCCGGNCTGCCCAAGCAGTACCTGACCCTGCAGGGNCGNACCCTGGCCGAGCATACCCTGGGCCGGCTGCTNGCCTTCGCGCCGNTGCAGGCGGTGGTGGTGGCGGTGGCCGANGGCGACCCCTGGTGGCCGGAACTGGCGGTGGCCNGCCATCCCCGCGTCACCAGNGTCACCGGCGGNGNCAGCCGCGCCCGGTCGGTGCTGGCCGGGGTGGCGGCGGTGCTGGAGCGGGCGCCGNANGCCCGCGTNCTGGTGCANGACATGGCGCGGCCGCTGGTGCGGNTGTCCGATATCCAGGCGCTGCTCGACCANGACGACCGGGGCGACGGCGCGATCCTGGCGCGGCCGGTCACCGACACCATCAAGCAGGCGGACGCNGACACCCGTATCCGAGCCACCCTGGACCGGTCGCTNATCTGGCGGGCGCTCACCCCCCAGCTGTTCGANGCCCGCCGTCTGCACGACGCCNTGCTCNNCGCCCTGCGCGACGATCCCGAGGCGATCACCGACGAGGCCTCGGCGCTGGAAGCGGCCGGCGCCCGGCCGGCGCTGGTGGCCGGCCACGCCGACAACATCAAAATCACCGTCCCGGANGATCTGGCGCTGGCGCGCTTTTATCTCCGGGCCCAGGAAGAGGAAGGGCTGGCATGGCAATTCGTATAGGCCAGGGGTTCGACGTGCACGCCTTCTGCGAGGGCGACCATGTGATGCTGGGCGGTGTGCGCATTCCCCACGAGCGCGGCCTGAANGCCCACTCCGACGGCGACGTGGCCCTGCACGCCCTGGCCGACGCGCTGCTCGGCGCCCTGGCGCTGGGCGACATCGGCCACTACTTTCCGGATCACGATGAGCGCTGGCGCGGCGCCGANTCCGNCGGNCTGCTGCGGGCGGTGATGGACGGCGTCAGCACCGCCGGCTGGCGCATCGGCAACCTGGACCTGACGGTGATCTGCCAGGCGCCCAAGCTGGCCGACCATATCGCNCCNATGCGGCGCCGNATCGCCGGCCTGCTGGACTGCGGCATGGATCAGGTGTCGGTGAAGGCCACCACCACCGAGCGGCTCGGGTTCACCGGCCGGGGCGAGGGCATCGCCGTGCAGGCGGTGGTGCTGCTCACCCACGAGGACCAATGAGCCGCGACGCCGNCCTGCCGGCNCCGCTGCCGGCCACGCCCGCCGCCCACGGNGGNCCCTTCGGTAAAGCGCTGCTGCGCGCCGNCTTCGAGGATTTCCGCGTCACCGANATCATGAANGTGGTCCCGGAAGGCGAGGGCGAGCACCTCTGGCTGGAGATCGAAAAAACCGACTGGAACACCGAGGACGTGGCCCTGTGGCTGGCCAAACAGGCCGGCATCCACCGTCTNGCCGTNGGCTACAGCGGTCTCAAGGACCGCCGNGCCGTGACCCGCCAGTGGTTCAGCCTGCANNTGCCCGGCAAANCGGACCCGGANTTCNCCTGGCCGNCGGGNCTGNNCGNNCTGCNGGCGCGCCGNCACCGCCGCAAGCTGAACCGGGGCACCCACCGCGGCAACCGCTTTGAGATCGTGCTGCGCGAACTGGACGTGGACCGGGAGGCCCTGGAGCGCACCTTGCATACCCTNTCCGAGCGCGGCGTGCCCAATTACTTCGGNGANCAGCGCTTCGGCCGGNGCGGCGGCAACTGGNANCGCGGCCAGNNNTGGCTGTTGGGNGGCGANGCNCCNCGTAAACGGGCGCTGCGCGGTATCTGGTTGTCGGCGGTGCGCAGCGGCCTGTTTAATCGGGTTCTGGCCGAGCGGGTGCGCGANGGCGTCTGGGACCGGCCGCTGGANGGCGATATNCTCCAGCCCCGTGACAGCCGNGGGNTGTTCGANGCCGACCAGGACGCCANCGCCGGCGCNCGCNTGGCCGCCGGCGAGGTGCANCCCACCGCCCCTTTGCCGGGGAAGGCGGGCATGGCATCATCGGCGGCTTGNCGGCAACTGGAAGCGCGCGCCCTGAGCGGCTGTGACGCCCTGNTCGAGGCGCTCGCCGGGGAAGGGGTGGACGCCGCGCGCCGGGCCACGCGNTTGCCGGTNNATGGCTTACANTGGGCCTGGNGCGAGGGCGACGTGCTGACGCTGGGGTTTGATCTGCCCACCGGCGCGTTCGCCACCACGGTGCTCGCCGAGTTGGTGGAAACACNNACGCCGGNNAACGANAANTAAAACNTCCGGCGCNTCATTGGATTTGGGGATGCATTAACACACATGAACACAGAGCTGCGCGGTATTGGCATGACGTCGGCACGGACCCGGGANAGGCTGATCAGCCGNCTGCGGGAAGCGGGCATCGAGGACGAGCGCGTTCTNGAAGTGATCCGCAACACCCCCCGTCACCTGTTTATCGACGAGGCCCTGGCNCACCAGGCCTATGACGANACCGCCTTGCCCATCGGTTACGGCCAGACCATCTCCCAGCCCTGGGTGGTGGCGCGCATGACCGAGCTGCTGATCGCCGACCGGGTGCCGNCCAAGGTGCTGGAGATCGGCACCGGCTGCGGCTACCAGACCGCCGTGCTGGCCGCGCTCTGCGAGCAGGTGCATTCGGTGGAACGGATCCGCCCGCTGCAGGACCAGGCGCGCCGCCGGCTGATCAGCCTGGGCATGGCGCGGGTGCAGCTCAAGCACGCCGACGGCGGTTTCGGCTGGAAAGCCGCCGCCCCCTTCGACGGCATTCTGGTGGCCTGCGCGCGCCCGGATATTCCCGATGAACTGCTCGGCCAGCTGGCCGACGGCGGCCGCCTGGTGATGCCGGTGGGCGACCGGGTGCAGAAGCTCACGGTGGTGGAGCGTCACGGCGACGACATCACCACCCGGGCCCTGGACACGGTGCGCTTCGTGCCGTTTCAACGGGGCGTGCAATGAGCGGGCCCTGGCGTCCCGGCCTGTTCCTGCGGGGCATGGCCATGGGCGCCGCGGATGTGGTGCCCGGCGTGTCCGGCGGCACCCTGGCGCTGATCACCGGCATCTATCAGGAACTGATCGATACCCTGGGCGGCATCGGTCCGCGACTGCTGGGCGTGTGGCGGCGCCAGGGTTTCCTGGCATTCTGGCGGGCCGGCAATTTTACCTTCCTTTGCACGCTTTTNGCGGGAATCCTCACTAGCATTGCGCTNCTGGCCCGNATGATCGGCTGGCTGCTGGAGAACCATCCGGTGCCGGTATGGGCGTTCTTTTGCGGTCTGATCCTGGCCAGCATCGTGATGGTGCTCAAGCCGCTGCAGCAGCGCGGGGTGACGCAGGGCGTGGCCTTCGTGATCGGCACCACGCTGGCGGCGCTGATCGCCCTGGCCCCCGGGCTGGGCGCCTACCCGGTGTCGCCGCTGATCTTTTTCCTCGGCGGGGCGCTGGCGATCTGCGCGATGATCCTGCCGGGCATTTCCGGCAGCTTTATTCTGTTGCTGCTGGGGTTGTATCCCTCGGTGCTGGCCGCGGTGGAGCAGGGCGACTGGCCCCTGTTGCTGGCGTTCATGGCCGGCTGCGCCTGCGGCTTGCTGGCGTTCGTGCGGCTGTTGAAATGGCTGCTGGCGCGCCACCACGACACCGTGATGGCGCTGCTCGGCGGTTTCATGGCCGGCTCCCTGGTGAAGCTGTGGCCCTGGCGGCTGAGCGTGGAGGGCGGTGTCGGCGACCGTTGGCTGTGGCCGGCGGAGTACGCCCGCGCGGTGCAGGGCTCCAGTGAGCTGCCCGCGGCCCTGGTGATGACCGCGGTGGGTCTGGTGTTGGTGTGGTTACTTTCTTTCGCCGCGCCCGGGCATAATGAGGTCACTGAAACGGACGAGTAACCTTTTGCGTGTTTTGCTCTCCACATTGTTGTCGCTGTGTCTGTGCGGCTGCGCGGTAGGGAATCCGCCGCCGGTGGTGGACATCTATCAGCGCGACAGCAAGGCCACCAAAGTGACGTCGGGCAGCCACCGGGTAGCGCGTGGCGAAACCCTGTATTCCATTGCCTGGCGTTACGGCTGGGATTACCGGGCGCTGGCCGAGGCCAACGACATCGACGCGCCGTACACCATCTATCCCGGCCAGACCCTCTCTTTCGCCGGCGGCCCCAAGCAGGCCACCCGGCCGTCCCGCCCGCCCGCCTCGTCGAGCAGTGCCCCGGCCAAGCCGTCGTCTTCGTCGTCCGACGCCGCTAAGGCGGAACCGGCCCCGCCGCCCGCACCCAAACCCAAGCCGAGCACCGACACCGGCCCGGTGAACTGGCAGTGGCCGGCCTCCGGTGAGGTACTGGAACGTTTCTCCAAGGCCTCCGGCGGGCGCCGCGGCATCACCATCGGCGACCGCGAGGGCAGCCCGGTGCGNGCCGCCGCCGACGGCCGCGTGGTCTANCGGGGCAGCGGNCTCACCGGNTACGGCAACCTGCTGATCGTCAAACACAACGACCGCTGGCTNAGCGCCTACGCGCACAACAGCAGCCTGCTGGTGAAAGAGGGCGACCGGGTCAGCGCCGGCGACAAGATCGCCACCATGGGCGCCAGCGGCACCTTCCGCACCCAGCTNCACTTCGAGATCCGCAAGGACGGCCAGCCGGTGGACCCGCTCACCGTGCTGCCGAACCGGTCNTGATATGAACGCCGANAGCGAACGTCAGCAACGCCGNCTTCTGACCCTGGCCGCCAGNGCCTCGGTGGCCACCGCGCTGGTNNTGATCGNGGTGAAAACCGTGGCCTGGATGATGACCGGCTCGGTGAGNCTGCTGGCGTCNCTGGTGGACTCGGTGATGGANTCCCTGGCGTCGCTGATGAACTTCGCNGCGATCCACTATTCGCTGGTCCCCGCCGACGACGAGCACCGCTTCGGNCACGGCAAAGCGGAAGCGCTNGCCGGCCTNGGNCAGGCGGTGCTGATCGGCGGCTCGGCGCTGTTTCTGCTCAAGGANGCGGTGCTCAAACTGATCGANCCGGCGCCGCTGGAGGCCACCGCCCTGGGCGTCGGNGTGATGGTGTTCTCGATCCTGCTGACCGCGCTGCTACTGCTNCTGCAGCGCTATGTGGTGCGCCGCACCGGCTCCACCGCCATCGACGCGGACGCGCTCCATTATCTNTCCGACCTGGCCGTGAACCTGGGCATCATTTTCACACTGATCTTGGCCGGCTACGGCTTCGAGGAGGTCGACGGCATCGTCGGCCTGGCGATCGCGCTCTATATTCTGCGCTCCGCCTGGAAAATCGGTTGGGACTCCACCCAGCTGCTGCTCGATCATGAGCTGCCCGGCGAGGTGCGCGACGTGATCAGCGCGGTGGTCGCCGAACAGGAAGACGCGCTCGGTTTCCACGACCTGCGCACGCGCCAGTCCGGGCGCACCCAGTTCATCCAGCTGCACGTGGACATGGACGAGACCTTGTCGCTGCGCGACGCCCACGACCTCGGCGAGCGCATCCGCGCCGGCATCGTCGAGCACTACCCGGCGGCGGAAGTGATCATCCACCACGACCCCGTCGCCGAGCGCCCCCACGTTCCCATCGACGACCACCACTAGCGACCCTTTTGGGATGGGCCCTCCAGCTGGGCCGCGGGTCATAGCACGGATTGTGCGAGCGGGCCTTGCCCGCGAAAGGGAGCGAAGCTCCCGGCAGGATCCCAGAGGCTTTTCTCTCCATAGAGCCCGCACCGGGATCGGGTGTGCCCGTCCAGGACACGCTGCAAGTACATCCCTGTAAGCTCGACTTTGGCCATCCCTGGCCAAAGACGGTCCTGGACGGGCACACCCGATCCCGGTGCTCCTTGGAAGATTCGCCGTCACAAACCCCACTTCGTAGAAAGGTCCGAGAGGTTTTTCTGACCCGTGGCGGTTCCGCTGCCCAGTGAGCGGGGCAATGGTGGTGCCTGGAGGGACCTATTTGGCCAGGGATGGCCAAATGAGAGCGGCCAGGGATGGCTTGAGCGATCCCGGAAGGCACCACCATTGCACCGCGTCCCGGATACGGAGCACCGAACACCGGAACAATAAAAGTCTCTGGCATCCCGCCGGGTGGCTAAAAGCCACCCTTTCGCGGGCGGGGCCCGCTCGCACAGGGCTATTACTCCGCCATGTTCGTGGTGGGCCCGGCGCGGAGCTTGGGTTTGACGCTCATCAGCAGCGCCGGCAGCAGGGTCAGGTTGCTGAGCAGCGCCACCAGCATGGCCAGGCCGGTGAGCAGGCCGAAGTAGACGCTGGGGTTGAAGTTGGACAGCGACAGAATCGAGAAACCGGCGATGATCACCAGGGAGGTGTAGTACATCGCCTTGCCGATGGAGCCGTGGCAGCGGCGCACGGTGGCGCGGTAGTCGCCGTCGCGGGGCAGCTCCTCGTGGAAGCGGTGCACGTAGTGGATGGTGTCGTCCACGGCGATGCCGATGGTGATGGCGGTGATGGTGATGGTCATCAGGTCCAGCGGCAGGCCGATCCAGCCCATCAGGCCGAGCACCGAGGCGGCGCTCACCAGGCTCGGCACCATGCTGATCAGCGCCACCGGCAGCGATCGGAACAGCACCAGCAGCATCAGCATGATCGCCGCGAACACATAGCCCAGGGTTTTGATCTGCGAGTCGAACAGGCTCTGCAGCATGTTGTTGTAGAGCACCATGGCGCCGGTGAGGTGGAGTTGCTCCGGCTGCAGGTCGAATTTTTCCAGCATGTCGGCGCGGATCTGTTCCAGCAGCTGATTGCGGTTGAGGCCCTTGTAAGAGTCCACCACGCGCACGCTGATGCGGATCTGGCGGCCGTCGTCGGACAAGTAGGGGCTTACCAGCTGGGAGCGCAGGTCATCGGGGATAAAGCTGGCGAGCAGCATCAGCTGTACGTAGCTGAGCGGGCCTTCGTTGATTTTCTTGGCCACTTCGTAGGTGGTGGCGATGGACAGCACCTTGCCGGTTTCCGGCAGGGATTCCAGGTAGCGCTCCATTTCGATAATGCGGTCCAGCCGCTGGGGCGTGTACCAGTAGGCGCCTTTCAGGTTGGGACCGTCGCTGGCGCGGGCCTGGCCGGAGGTGCCGCTATCGGCGAAGGGGTCGTCGCCGGCGGGTTCGCCGAAGCCGTCGTCACCGTTCGACGCGAAGGGGTCGTCCTCCACCGCGCCGAAGCCGTCATCGCCGTTGGCACCGGCGCCGCCGCCGTCGTCGGCGAACGGATCCGCTTCCACCGCCTCGAAGCCGTCGGCGCTTTGTGCCGTGTCGCCGCTGTTTTGTTGCGTGGCGCGCGGGGTGTTGTCGGCCTGTTCTTCCGGGGCGTCGATGACGATATCCAGCGGCGTGGTGCCGCCCAGCTTGCGGTCGATCTGCAGCATGCCCTGGTAGATTTCGGTGTCTTCCTGGAAGTAGTCGATAAAGCGGGTTTCCACCGTCAGCCGGGTCATGCCCCACACCGCGGCGATCAGCGCCAGCCCGGTGAGCAGCAGCAACGGTAACCGGCCGCGGTCGGCGAAGCCGGCGAAGGCGAGGGTGATGCTTCGGGTCAGGTCACGACCCTGGCGCGGCCGGCCCGGCGACAGCGGCGCGAGCAGGGCGGGGAACAGCAGAAAGCAGGTCACCAGCGCGACGCCGATGCCGATGGTCATCATCCAGCCGAAGTCGATCACCGGGCGGATGTCGCTGATCACCAGCGAGGAGAAGCCGACCATGGTGGTGAGCACCATGTAGATGCTCGGGCGCATCATGTGGGCGGCGGTTTCCTTGAGCAGCCAGGCCTGGTCGGCGTCCGGGTTTTCCTCATGGAGTTCCCGGTAGCGCACCGTCAGATGGATGGTGATCGACATGGTGATGATCAGCAGCAGCGACAGATAGTTGCTGCTGATCACGGTGACTTTCCAGTCCATCCAGCCGAGCCAGCCGGTCACCGCCAGGGCGGTCACCGCGCAGCAGGCCAGCGGTACCACCACCCAGCGCGGGCGACGGAAGATCAGGAACAGGGTGAGCACCAGGAAGATCAGCACGCCGAGGCCGAACACCTTCAGGTCGGACTCGATAAAGCGGATCATGTCCGAGGCGATCATCGGCACGCCGCCCAGGAACAGCTGCGCCTGGTCCCGGTAGCCGTCCATGATGCCGCGAATTTCGCTGACTTCCTGCTGGGTGCGGGCCTGCACCTGGCTGTGGTAGTCGCTGAACTCGGCGGCGACCTGTTCCAGCTGCTCCGCTTCCTGATCGCTCAGCTCGCCGGCGCGCTCGCTCTCGCGCAGGGCGTTGCGCCGGTTGAGCAGCTCATAATAGCGTTCGTCCCGCTCGAAGGTGAGCAGCAGGGCGGTGGTGCCGCCGTCCTCGCTGACCAGCAGGTCCTCGTAGAGCGGGTTCTCTTCGGTGAACTCCTGCTTGGCCAGGCCCAGGTCCACGCCCGGGTCGCGCAGCGTGCGGTAGCCGTCGGACAGGTCGGTGAACGCCACCTTGGGGCTGAACAGCAGCGGCACGTCGAGGAAACTGTACACCGAGCCGACCCGGTCCACGCCTTTCAGTTCGTCCTGCAGCGCCTGAATATGGCGCAGGGTGTCCTGCTGGAACAGCGGCCGATCCTTGGGGGTGTAGGTGACCACCACGAAGTCGCTGCCGCCGTATTGCTTGGCGATCTCCCGGTAGTATTCCAGCGCCTTATCGTTTTCCAGCGTCAGGGATTCCGCCGACGCATCCAGTTTGAAGTCGGTGGCCTGCCAGGCCGCCACCGCGCACAGCGCGCCCACGGCGGCGAGCCAGAACAGGGGATGGCGAAGAACCAGCCGGCAATAGGCGCGAAACAATCGAGACGTCATCAAGAATCCCTAGAACATGGCGGCGAATTCGCGGGCGAAGCGCTGATCGAAGCGATGGATCAAGCGGCCCGCGGGCAGCGTCAGCAGGGTCATCAGCCCTTCGGACCACTCCTCCTGATGGACCCGGCAGCCACCCTCACCATCGTCGATAAAGGTGAAACGGTGCGTGATGCTGGCCATGGGCAGCTCCAGCCCCCAGGCGATGGATTCGTTTTCGCGGTATTCCTGGATGCGCACCACCACCGGCGCCGGCGGCAGACGGGGCAGGTCGGCCACGAACAGCAGCGCGGCGCCTTCGCGCCACTCACCGCCGAACAGGCGCGCATGGCGAACCACGGAACACCAGTCCGCCCAGCCGTTCACCTGGCTGAACAGGGAAAAGGCCTGGCGCCGTGACGCCCGGGTCTCGGTGACTTCGTCGATGAAGTAACGTTTCAGCATGCGGTCCTCGTGACGGGCGTATTCGTGACGGGGGTAAGAGTACCCATCATGGGGCCGCGCCACCAGTTCCGGCGCGGGTTGAATCGGGCCATTCGCCTTTGGTCTGCTTGACCGCCGGCACGCCTCTGCCTAGCGTCGACAAAAAAATAACAAAAGGAACCCTCATGGTGGATCAACCGCTGCCGGCGGGCACGGCCCCCGGTTTGCTTGATATCGTCCTGCGTGGCCGCCCGGATCGGGCGACTCTGTTCCAGCAGGCCGGGTTGGACGCGGATACCGTCGCCGGCGGCGACGGCCACCTGACCTCCGCGCAACTGGACGCGCTACTCGGTACCGCCTTTACGCAAGCCGGGGACCCGTTGTTCGGGCTGCGCGTGGGGCGCGCCAACCACTACCGCGACCTGGGGCCGCTGGGCGCCTTGATGGCGGCCTCCGAGACCCTGGAGCAGGCCCTGCTGGTATTGCTGCGTTACCGGGAACTGATGCTGCCCTATCTGGCGCTGGCCCTGCATCGCGGGGAACACCAGTGCACCCTCACGGTGAGCGGCGGCGAAGCGCTCGCCGTTACCCACACCCGCGCCCATAACGATCTGCTGCTCGCCACCCTGGTGGCCCTGGGCCACTCGCTGCTGGGTGGGCGCATGCCGATTCAGCGGGTGGCGTTCCGCCATCCTTGCCCGCCCGATGAGGAGCTGGATGAGTACCGGTCGTTTTTCCGTTGCGCGCTGCAGTTCGACCAGCCGGCCAACGCCCTGGTGTTTTCCCCGGCGTTGCTGGGGCACAGCCTGCCCGCCGCCGATACCGCGCGGCGGCGGGACCTGGAACGGACCGCGGACGAAAAGCTACAGGCACTGCGGCGGGTCGGCGGCGTGACCGGCCAGGTGATCGAGCAGCTGCACGCCGGCCTCGGCGAGCGGCCGCTGACCGTGCATCTGGTCGCCGACCGGTTGCAGATGACCGCGCGCACCCTGCAGCGCCGGCTGCACCACGAAGGCGCGCAGTTCGCCCGCCTGCGCGACCAGGTGCGCATGGAGTACGCCTGCCGGCGGTTGCGCCGCGGTGACTGCGACATGCCGGAGCTGGCCCGCCGTCTGGGTTTTTCCGACATCGCCAATTTCTACCATGCGTTCCGGCGCTGGACCGGTTGCGCGCCCGGCGCCTACCGCAAAAATCAGGTGCGCCGCCGCTGAACCCTTACGGTTTTCGCGCCGCCCCGGCTCTCTTACCATAGCGCCATGATAACCAGTGAACGGATCCAGGCGGCCGTGGCGGCCCGCCACGGCCTGCCGGTACGGCATTGCCGGGTGGACGCCCTGGGCGGCGGCGACACCGGTGCCACCTTCCAAGTCGATTTGAACGGCCGACCGGCGTTTCTTAAATGGCTGCCCGACGGCGATGCCCTGGACGCGGAGGCGGACGGTCTGGCGGCGCTGGCCAAGGCGATCCGGGTGCCCGAGGTGCTGGATCACGGCGACCTGGCCGGAGGGCGGGCGTTATTGCTGGAGTGGCTGCCGTTGGCGGCACCCGGCGAGCCGTTCTGGCCCGCGCTCGGCCGTGCCCTGGCCGCCTTGCACGGCGTGGAGGGTGAACGCTTCGGCCATCACCGGGACAACTGGATCGGCGCCAACCCGCAATACAACAGGCCGGACACCGACTGGCCGCGCTTTTTCGTTGAACAACGGCTGCTGCCGCAACTGCGCTGGGCCCGTGACCGGGGCCTGGAGGCCGCGGTGGGCGAGCGGCTGGAGCGAGTCATGGCGCGGGTGCCGGCCTGGCTGGCGGGCCTGAGCGTTCGTCCGGCGCTGGTGCACGGCGATCTCTGGCGGGGCAATGTGGGCACCCTGGCGGGGGACCGCCCGGTGGTGTTCGATCCGGCGGTGTACTACGGCCACGCCGAGGTGGACCTGGCCATGCTGTCGTTGTTCGGCCGGGTACCGGAGGCGTTTTACCGGGCCTACGGGCAAAACCCCCGGGCGGCGGATTTTCAGCATCGCGTCCGGCTTTACAACCTGTATCATTTGCTCAACCACTTCAATCTGTTCGGCGGTGGCTATGCCGGCGCCGTAGCCGACAGCGCCACCGCCTTGCTGCGTGACTGAGATAGCCGATGCACATCGTCGCCGACGAAAACATGCCCGCCCTGGATGACTTTGAGCGCTTGGGGCGGGTGACCCGCGTGGACGGGCGAAGTCTGACGCGGGCCGACCTGCGCGACGCGGACATCCTGCTGGTGCGCTCGGTGACGCCGGTCACGGAAGCCTTGCTGGCCGATACACCGGTGCGGTTCGTGGGGTCCGCCACCATCGGCACCGACCATGTGGATCTGGACGCCCTGGACCGGCTGGGCATCGCCTTTGCCTGCGCGCCCGGCTGCAATGCCCGGGCGGTGGCGGAATACGTGCTGCAGGCGTTGCTGATGGCCAGCCAGCACCACGGGCGCCCGCTGCGGGGCAGCACCGTGGGCGTGATCGGTCTCGGCAATGTGGGCGGCCTGGTGGCGGCCTGGCTGCGCGCGCTGGATGTGAAGGTGCTGGGGTGCGACCCGCCGCTGGCGCGCGCCGGCCGGGTGACCTCGGTGTCGTTGGACGAGGCGCTGGCGGCGGACGCCGTCACCCTGCATGTGCCGCTGATCAAAGGCGGCGACGAGGCCACCCGGCATTTGCTGGACAAGACCCGGCTGCGGGCGCTCAACCACGAGCAAACGCTGATCAATACCTGCCGGGGCCCGGTGGTCGATAACCAGGCCCTGAGCCGGCGTCTGGCGCGCGGCGACGGGCCTTTGACCTTTCTCGATGTGTGGGAAGGGGAGCCACGGCTGAACCCGGCGTTGCTGGAGCAGGTGTTCAACGGCTCCCCCCATGTCGCCGGTTACAGCGTGGAGGGCAAGCGCCTGGGCAGCGCGATGCTCTACGAGGCCTGGTGTCGCTGGATGGGGGAACCGGCGCCGGCGGCGCCGGCCGTGGCGGAGCGGCGCACGCTGGCTCTGGATGTGGAGGACGAAAGCCAACTATTGGCGCTGCTGCGTTACGCCCACCGGCTGCCGGAAGACGACCAGCGGCTGCGGCGCAGCCTGCGTGAGAGCGACCCCGGCGCCGCCTTCGACCGGCTGCGCAAGCAATACCCGCCCCGCCACGAACTGCATCACTGGCGCCACCAGGGTAAGGTGGCGCCGTCGCTGCGGGCGCTGGTCAGCCTGCTTTTCGAGTCGAACGCTTCGGGTAGCGCCAGGCCTGTTCCAGCTCTTCACAGGCCCGCAGGATCATCGCCTCGGTGATGGGAATCTCGCGGCCCTGATCGTCGAGGACGGCGGCGCCGTGGAAGTCCGCGCCACGGGGCGTTTGTGAATAGGACAGGCAGCTCATGCTAAGGTCTCCGGCGTTGCGTCCCGGCCATTGTTATAAAGAGACATGATCGTTTTATGACAGACATCGAGAATCGCCTGGTCCTGGGCGTGCTGGTCAACCCGTTCGCCGGCGTCGGCGGCGCCGTGGGCCTCAAGGGCAGTGACGGCAGCGACACCCGCGAGGAAGCGCTGCGGCGCGGCGCCACGCCCATGGCGGTGGACCGCATGACCCGCGCCCTGGCCGGTCTGGCCGCGCGCATCGGTGGTCTGGAGGTGCTCACCTGGGGCGGCGCCATGGGCGAGGACAGTTGTCGGGCGGCCGGGCTGCCGGCGCGTTCGCTCGGCGAGCCGCCGTCGCCCAGCGAAGCCGATGACACCCGCCGCGCCGCGCGCGCTCTGGTCGATGCCGGCGCGCAGCTGCTGCTGTTCGCCGGCGGTGACGGCACCGCCCGGGATCTGGTCGATGCGCTCGGCGAGGATGACGTGCCGGTGCTGGGCGTGCCGGCGGGCTGCAAGATGCACTCCGCCGTCTATGCGATCAACCCGGAAGCCGCCGGCGAGTTGCTGGCGGAGCTGGTGGACGGCGGCCTGGTGGCGCTGCACGAGGCCGAGGTGCGCGACATCGACGAAGAGGCCTTCCGCGCCGGGCGCGTCCAGGCGCGCCACTACGGCGACCTGAACGTGCCCGCCGAGGCCCGCTACCTGCAGCAGGTGAAGTGCGGCGGCCGCGAGGTGGAGGACCTGGTGGTCACCGAGATCGCCGCCTGGGTGATCGACACCCTGGAGCCGGACACCTATTACCTGGTGGGCTCCGGGTCCACGGTGGCGGTGGTGATGGAACAGCTGGGTCTGCCCAACACTCTGTTGGGCGTGGACATTATCCGCAATGAGGAAGTGGTGGCCGCGGACGTGGGCGCCGACCGGATACTCGAGGTGATCGGCGACGCCCCGGCCCGGGCGTTACTGACCGTGATCGGCGGCCAGGGCCATCTGTTCGGGCGCGGCAACCAGCAGTTCAGCCCGGCGGTGATCCGGCGCCTGGGGAAGGGCCGCATCGATATTCTCGCCAGCCGCACCAAGCTGGGCACCCTGGAAGGGCGCCCGCTGGTGGTGGACACCGGCGACGCCGCGCTGGACCGGTCCTTATGTGGGCTCTGGCCGGTGATCAGCGGCTACGAAGACACTTTGCTCTATCGCGTCGCCACCGATGCGGGTTAGCGGCTACCCGTAGCGTTTTTCGGTGAGCGCCTGGATGCGGTCGTCCAGCGGCGGGTGCGAGCGGAACAGGGCGGCCAGGCCGTGGCGCACGCCGCTGTTGATACCGAAGGCGACCAACGAATCCGGCATCTGGTTGGGCACCTCGTACTCCGCTTTCAGGCGCTGCAGGGCGCTGACCATGTCACGACGGTCGGCCAGTTGCGCGCCGGCCACGTCGGCGCGGTATTCCCGGCGCCGCGAGAACCACATGACGATGGTGCTGGCGGCGATGCCGAAGATGATCTCGGCGATGAACACCACGATGTAGTAGCCGAAGCCCAGGCCGCCTTCGCCGTCGCGGCGCAGGAAGCTGTCCACCACCGAGCCGACCACGCGGGCGGCGAAGATCACGAAGGTGTTCACCACGCCCTGGATCAGGCTCAGGGTGACCATGTCGCCGTTGGCCACGTGGCCGATTTCATGGGCCAGCACGGCGCGCACTTCTTCCGGGCGGAAGCGTTGCAGCATGCCCTGGGAGACCGCCACCAGGGCGGCGTTCTTGTTCCAGCCGGTGGCGAAGGCGTTGGACTGCTGGGCGGGGAACACGCCCACTTCCGGCATGCCGATGCCGGCTTTCTCGGACAGCTCGCGGACCGTGTCCAGCAGCCATTTTTCGCCGCTGTTGGAGGGCTGCTTGATGATCTGCGCCCGGGTCGACCACTTGGCCATGGGCTTGGATATCAGCAGTGAAATGAACGAACCGGCGAAGCCGAACACGGCGCTGAAGATCAGCAGGTTGCCCAGATCCAGTCCGGTGCCGCTTTGCGCCAGATAGGAATTCACGCCCAGCAGGCTGAGCGTGATACTGGCCACCACGATGACCGCCAGGTTGGTAAGCAAGAACAGCGCGATGCGCATCATTGAGGTCGATCTCCAAAACCAAAAGGACGTTGTCAAACCGATCGTTAAATGGGGGCGGCGCGGTTGTCTTCAAGCGCCCCGGCGGCGATACTCGCCGGTTTCCATCGGTCCTTGATGCGCATGCCTTCCCCCGATTCGATAGACCTGCTCAGCCCCTTTCTGGTTCCCCCGAGCGACGCTCGCCACCGGCTTTTTCACGGCCGTGGCAAGACGCTGCCCGGCTGGGAAGGGCTCACCCTGGACCGGTTCCCGCCGGTGCTGGTGGCGACCCTGTTCGACGACTACCCTCCGGCCACGCTGGCGGCGCTGGAGCAGCGCCTCGGCGAGGCCCTGCCGGGGCTGGGTTGCGACACCCTGGTGTTCCAGCACCGCCACCGCCGGCCGGCGGTCACCGAGGTGCGGCGCGGTGCTCTGCCGGAGACCGCCTGGGCGGAGGAGGCCGGCCTGCGCTACCGGCTCGATTTCCAGCGCGGCCAGAACCTGGGGTTCTTCGCGGACATGGCGCCGGGGCGGGCCTGGCTGCGGGAGCGCGCCGAGGGCAAGCGGGTGCTCAACCTGTTCAGCTTTACCTGTGCGTTCTCCGTGGCGGCGCTGGCCGGCGGCGCCCACTCGGTGGTCAACATCGACCTGTCCCGGCCGGCGCTGGCGCTGGGCCGGGAAAACCAGAACGCCAACGGTTTCGCCGACGCCCGGGTGCATTATCTGCCGCATAACGTGTTTCGCAGTTGGAAGAAGCTGCACGCCCTGGGCCGTTACGATCTGATCGTGGCGGACCCGCCCAGCGCCCAGAAGGGCAGCTTTCTGGTGGAACGGGACTACCCCAAGGTGCTGGCCCGGCTGAGCAAGCTGCTGGCACCGGAGGCGGAACTGCTGCTGTGCCTGAACGCCCCCTGGCTGCCGGCGGACTGGTTGCGGGAGCAGGCGGCGGAGCGGCTGCCCGGCGCCACCTTCGAAGGCCGGCTGGCGGGCGCGGCCGGTTTCGACGAGGCCGCTGAACCGGCGCTCAAGGCGCTGGCGTACCGCTATCGGCGGCCGGCGCCTTAAGCGGTTCCAGGGGGTTGCCGAAGCGCGCCCGGAACGCCTGGCCGATTTCCTGGGCGCCGATGTAATTGAGATGGCTCTCGTCGCGGTAGAGCGGGATGCCGTCCAGCACCGTCTGGCAACGCTCTGCGTCGCACAGCACGCGGCTCGGGTCGATCCAGTTCACGCTTGGGAAGCGTGCCTGCACGTCGCGCTGGAAGCGGTTGAAGTCACGCCGCTGTTCGGCCGCGTCGGCGGCGTCGATGCTGCAGTCTTCCAGGCCCTTCAAGCGGCACTGCGCGTGCGCGTCGGAGGGCAGCTCCGGCACCCCTTCAAGCACCACCACCCGGTGGCCCTGGTCGAGTAGCCAGTCGATGGTGGCCACGAAGTAGTCGTGGAAGTCCGTCGACCGCAGGTAGGAGTTCCACCAGGCCGAGATAAACACCGTCATCGGCTCCTGCTTGAGGTACTCGGTGAGGGCCCGGTTGCGCACGATCTTCTCTTCGTCGCCGGGGAACGCCTGCTCCGTCAGCTCACCGGGAATAAACGGCGTGGAGGCCTGCGTGACCATCAACAGGGACAGGTCGGTGCTCTCCAGGAAGACTTCCATGAAGCCCATCAGCGCGATGGCGTGGGAATCGCCGATCAGCACGCTGTCCGGCCGCTCACCCTCGGCCAGCGGCTGGCCGAACAGGCAGGCTTCGTCGCGCACGAAATCCCGGGTGGGGCCTTTGAAGCACGGCTCGTGCACGTCGGCGCTGTCGTTCTGCACGATGATCTTGTAGAGGTCGCGGCGTTCCTCGGGGATGCGGAAGCTGAGGTCGTCGGCGATGCGGATGGTGGACTGGATCGCCCAGATGATCAGCAGCGGCACCAACACCAGAATCTTGAAGGCCCGCTTGAAGTTCCAGGGGCGGCGCCGCAGCGGGTTTTCCACCAGCTTGTAACCCAGCCACGACGCCAGCAGTACCGCCGCCAGCAGGCCCAGACGAATCGGCCAGGTCAGCTCGATCAGCTGGTAGTGCAACAGCGCCACCGGCGGCCAGTGCCACAGGTACAAGGAGTAGGAGAGCCCGCCCAGGAACACCATCACCGGCAGGCTGAGCAGGCGGGCGGTGACCGTGCCCGGCTGCACCAGCCCGGCCTGGATCACCATGGCCGTGCCCAGCGTCGGCCACAGGGCGTTGAAGCCGGGGAAGGGATCGTTGCTGGTGAGGAATACGGCGGTGGCGAGAATCATCGCCACGCCGGCCACCGCCAGCGCTTCCGCCTGCCTGGGCCCCAGCGCCGGCAGGCGGTGGCCGTACAGAGCCACGCCGGCCCCCAGCATGAATTCGAACAGCCGCGCCGGCGGCAGATAAAACGCCGCCTTGGGGTGGGTATGGGCGAGGTAGACGGAGAGCAGCAGGGCGGCGATCAACAGGGCCAGGAACACCAACGGCGAGCGGGTCAGCCGCCCGCTGCGCCAGGCCCACAATGTCGCCGCCGGCCACAGCAGGTAGAACTGCTCTTCCACCGCCAGCGACCAGGTGTGCAGCAGTGACAGGCTGCGGGTTTCCGGCGCGAAATACTGGCTCAGTTCAGTGAAATAGTAGAGGTTGCTGATCCCCATCAGCGACGCCAGCCAGCTCTTGGCGAAGATGTAATAATCGTCGCCGATATAGAACGGCGAAATAATCAAAAAGGTGACGGTGGAGACCAGCAGAAAGGCCGGCACCAGGCGGCGGATACGGCGCGCATAGAAGTCGCCGAAGCGGAAGCCGCCCTGGTCCATCTGACGGGTCAGCAAACCGGTGATCACGAAACCGGAGATCACGAAAAACACGTCGACGCCGATAAAGCCGCCGCTGATACCCGGAAACTCAAAGTGGTACACGATGACCAGTAGAACGGCGAGCGCCCTCAGACCCTCGATGTCCGGGCGGTATCGTAAAGCTGTCATTGTTTCCCCAAGTCCCGCTATAGCGCGGGTCCCATGAAAACCGTCCTTGGGTGAAGTGGACGTTCAGGCGGTGGCGCGGGCCAGGAAATGGCGCACCAGCGCTGAGATTCGCGTGGAATCCCGGGCGGCCAGGGCGGTACGGAACTGCTCCGCCAGGGTGGCGCGCTCCAGTTGTACGCTGACGGGCAGGTCCGGGTCCGCTTGCGGGTCCGGATCGCCGGTGGCGGTGAGCAGGGTGAAGGCGCGGTTGCTGAGCACCGCCTGTTCAATGCCCTCTTGGTAGAGGGTGCTCTGGTAACGCAGGTAACCCTCTTCAGCCAGCCACAGCATTGCCCCCAGACAGGCCATGTGCCTCTTGCCGTGCAGCCCCGCCTCGTCCAGTTGGTCAGGGCCGCTGATGTCTTCCACATAGACGGCCTGGGGGCGCGGAAAGTTCATATACAGCTGCAACAGTATGCGCGCCACGTCCTGGCTGAAGTCGTCGATGTGCAGATGCATGGGATTACTTCTTTCTGATCCGGTCCAGATAGTTGGCGATGCGGCCGATGGAATCCTCCAGATCGTCCATGCGCGGCAGGAACACCACCCGGAAATGGTCCGGGTCGGGCCAGTTGAACGCGGTGCCCTGGACGATCAGCACTTTTTCCTGGCGCAGCAGGTCCAGCGCGAAGGCTTCGTCGTCCTGGAACGGAAACACCTTGGGATCCAGACGCGGAAACAGGTAGAGCGCGGACTTGGGTTTGACGCAGCTGACACCGGGGATCGAGCTGAGCATGTCCCAGGCCTTGTCGCGCTGGCGGCCCAGGCGTCCGGTGGGCAGCACCAGATCGCCGATGCTCTGGTAACCGCCCAGCGCGGTCTGGATCGCATGCTGGCTGGGCACGTTGGCGCACAGCCGCATGCTGGCCAGCATGTCCAGGCCTTCGATGTAATTCTCGGCGCGGTACTTGGCGCCGGAGATCACCATCCAGCCGGCGCGGAAGCCGGCGGCGCGATAGTTCTTGGACAGCCCGTTGAAGGTGATGAACAGCAGGTCGTCGGCCATCGACGCGATCGAGTGGTGCTCCTCGCCGTCATAGAGAATCTTGTCGTAGATCTCGTCGGCGAACACGATCAGGTCGTGCTCGCGGGCGATCTCCAGCATTTCCTGCAGCAGCGCCTTGTCGTAGTTGGCGCCGGTGGGGTTGTTGGGGTTGATGATCACCATCGCGCGGGTGCGGTCGGTGATTTTGGAACGCAGATCGTCCAGCGCCGGTTGCCAGTCCTGCTTTTCATCGCACAGGTAATGCACCGGATTGCCGCCGGACAAACGCACGGCGGCGGTCCACAGCGGGTAGTCCGGCGCCGGCAGCAGCACCTCGTCGCCATAGTTGAGCAACGCCTGCATCGCCATCACGATCAGTTCCGAGACGCCGTTGCCGATGATGATGTCGTCGACCGTGACGTTTTCGATGCCCTTGGTCTGGGTATACTGCATCACCGCCTTGCGGGCCGGGAACAGGCCCTTGGAATGGCAGTAGCCGGTGGAATCCGGCAGGTTGTGAATCACGTCCTGCAGCAGCTCTTCGGGCGCTTCGAAGCCGAACGGCGCCGGGTTGCCGATGTTGAGCTTGATCACCCGGTGGCCTTCGTCCTCCAGGCGGTGCGCTTCACGCAGCACCGGGCCACGGATGTCGTAGCAGACGCCTTTGAGTTTGTCGGATTTGTTGATCGTGGTTTGATGACCGCTCATGAATACTGCCCGTCCTGATCCGGCGTTAGGCTAAAGACCGGATTCTACAATGGCGGGAAAACACTGTATACGAAGCAGCCGGGAGCATTTGATGATCGAGTTCAAGGACCTGCTGGCCCTGGCGGTGAACCGCAAGGGCGGCCTCAAGCCGGTGGAAGCGCAACTGCCGGCGGTGAAGAGCGCCGCCCAGCTGCGCCGCCCGGACGACGCCTTTTATTTTTCCGCGCTCACGCGGCGCGTGTTCCGGGCCGGGCTCAAGCACTCTCTGGTGGACGCCAAATGGCCGGCGTTCGAAGAGGCGTTCTTCGGTTTCGATCCGGACAAGCTGGTGCTGATGCCGGACAGCATGCTCGAGGAGCGCATGCAGGACACCCGGCTGATCCGCCATTGGGGCAAGATCAAGGCGATCCGCCATAATGCCCAGCTGGTGCTCGACCTGCGCCGCGAATACGGCAGCATGGGCCGTTGGCTGGCGGACTGGCCGGCGGAGGACACCATCGGTATGTGGATCCTGCTGAAAAAGCGCGGCAAGCAGCTCGGCGGCAATTCCGGCGCCGCCTTCCTGCGCATGGTGGGGCGCGACACCTGGTACCCCACCGACGATGTGATCAGCGTGCTCCGCGCCCACCGCATCATCGACAAAAACCTGTCGAGCCAGCGCGATCAGCGCGCGGCGCAGGCGGCGTTCAACCAGTGGCAGAGCGAATCCGGCCGTCCGCAGGCCCACATCAGCAAGGTACTGGCGCTCACGGTTGGGTAAAACCCTTTGACACAGCGGGTCTGGGAAGGGAACATAAATAAGAATTATTCACTTTTAGACGCTGGAATCCGGATCCATGGTTCTCATCGAGCGGCGCCCCCTGGGCGTTTTTTTGTTGCTGTGCTTTTTCATGCTGACCGCCACCGCCCGGGCGGCGGACCAGACCGCCCTGGTACAGCTGGTGGAGTACGTCGGCGCGGACTACGTTAACGCGGTGCAGGACGGCGAGATCGTCAGCGAGGCGGAATACGCCGAAATGGACGAGTTCACCCGCCTGTTGAGCGAGGGCATCGCCACCCTGGACGACGTGGAAGGCAAGCAGCGGCTGGCCGACCAGGCGCAACAGCTGGAAGCCGCCGTCGACGACAAAGCGCCGGAGGCGCGCATTCAGGAACTGGCGCAGAAAATCCGCGGCACCCTGGTGACGGTGTACGGCCTGCCGGTGATTCCCAAAACCGCGCCGGATATGGAGAAGGCCGCGCAGCTGTACCAGACCCACTGCGCCGCCTGCCACGGTGACGAAGGGCGTGGCGACGGGCCCGCCGGCGCGGCGCTGGAGCCGGCGCCCACCGATTTCCATGAGCGCGCCCGCTACATGGGCCGCTCCATGCTGGGGCTCTACACCACCATCACCGGCGGTGTGGACGGCACCGGCATGGCCGCCTACGACGACCAGCTCAGCGAGGCGGAGCGCTGGGCGCTGGCGTTCTACGTGGGCGGCAAGGCGGTGTCCGACCAGGAGGCCGACGCCGGCGAGCAGGCCCTGCGCGGCACGCCGGGCCTGAAAGCGGATATGACCCTGGACACGGTGATCGGCAAGGCTCCCGCGGACGTGCGCGACGAGATCGGTAAGCCGGCGGTCCAGGCCATGGGCTATCTGCGCCGTAATCCGGAAGCGCTGTTCAGCCAGAACCGCTTTATCGAAATCAGTGACGCCAAGCTGGGCGAGGCGGCCGGCCTGTACGCCGACGGCGACCGGGCGGCGGCCCGCGCCGCGGCGCTGTCGGCCTATCTGGACGGCTTCGAGATGATCGAGCAGCAGCTTGCGGCGGTGGACGGCGACCTGATGCGCGCCACCGAGCGCCGTTTCATGGCGGTGCGCCAGGCGATCGAACAGGGTGAAGAGCCCGCCGCGGTGGACGCCAGAGTGGCCGAGGCCCGCGACAGCCTGGCCGCCGCCGAGGACGCGCTCGGCGGCGACGGCCTGAGCGCCGCCGCCACCTTCTCGGCGAGTTTCTTCATCCTGTTCCGTGAGGGTCTGGAGGCGCTGCTGATCGTCGCCGCCTTGCTCACCTTCACCCGTAAAGCGGGCGCCCGCTCGGCCAGCCGTCATATCCACTTCGGCTGGGTGGCGGCGCTGATCGCCGGCGTGGCCACCTGGTTCGCCGCCTCCACGGTGATCAGCTTCAGCGGTGCCTCGCGGGAGCTGACCGAGGGCGTGGCCGGCCTGGCGGCGGCGGTGATCCTGTTCTACGTGGGCTTCTGGATGCACAGCAACAGCAACAGCCAGAAGTGGATGGGCTACATCAAGAGCAAGGTGGATAACGCCCTCGGCGCCGGTACCGTCTGGACCCTGACCCTGGTGGCGTTCATTTCCGTGTACCGGGAGATGTTCGAAACCATCCTGTTCTATCAGGCGCTCTGGACCCAGGTCACCGAAGCCACCCAGCCGTACCTGCTGTACGGGTTGCTGGCGGCCCTGGCGGCGTTGGCGGTGGTCTGCGTGCTGATCTTCCGCCTCGGTATGCGCCTGCCGCTGGGCCTGTTCTTCAAGGCCACCAGCCTGGTGCTGCTGGTGCTGTCGGTGATCCTGCTCGGCAAGGGCATCGCCGCCCTGCAGGAAGCCGGCCTCATCAATGCCACCTACATCGGCCTGCCGACGCTGGAGTGGATTGGTTTCTTCCCCACCCTGCAGGGCGCGCTCGCCCAGGCCGCCGCCGTCGTCCTGGCGGTGCTGGCCTGGTGGCGCGGTAACCGCGCCACTAAAGCAGGTTGAGAGCGCGCGGTTCGCGCGCCACCAAGTAGGTCCTTCCCGCACACCGTTCCACCCGGGCCGTCTCAGGCCCGGGTTTGCGTTTGTGCGCGAACCTCCCGGATACTCCGTGGTCTTTCCCTACCTGTAGATGACGATAGAGAGTTCTGATTAATGCGAAGTTGGGGTGGCAAACTCATTGTCGGCCTGTTGGGCATGTTGATCGGCGGGCCCATCGGCCTGGCGATCGGCGTGCTGATCGGCCACTTCCTGGACCGTGGCGTGGAGCGGGTACAGTCCTTCAACCCGTTCCGGCCCTACCGGCCCGGCGAACGGGAGGAGGTCCAGGAGGCCCTGTTCTCGGCGGTGTTTTCGATCATGGGCCATCTGGCCAAGGCGGACGGCCGGGTCAGCGAGCAGGAGATCGGCCAGGCCGAAGCGATCATGAGCCGCATGCAGCTCAACGACGAGCAGCGCCGCCGGGCCCAGGAGGCCTTCCGCCAGGGCAAGGACGATGATTTCCCCCTCGACCGGACCGTGGCCGAATTCCGCCAGCGCATCCGCCGGCGCCGCCATCTGGTGGTGGTGTTCCTTGAGCTGCTGCTGCAAACCGCCTTGGCGGACGGCGAGCTGCACGCCGAGGAGGAGCGCATCCTGTTCCGTGTCGCCGCCGGGCTGGGCGTGCCGGAAAGCCAGTTCCGGCAGATTCTCAACATGGTGCTGGCCCAGGCGCGCTTCGGCGGCGCCGGTGCGGCCGGCGCGGGTGGCGCGGCCGGCCCGTCACGGCCGTCGCTGGGCGAGGCGTATCAGGTGCTGGGGGTGAAGGAGGACGCTTCCGATCAGGAGGTCAAAAAGGCCTACCGGCGGCTGATGAGCGAGCATCACCCGGACAAACTGGCGGCCCGTGGCGTGCCGGAAGAGATGATTCGCGTGTCCACCGAGAAGACCGCCGAGATCAGCAAAGCCTACGATATGATCAAGGAAGCCCGGGGAATGCGTTGAGTCGCCACCGGGAGGATGACAAGTACCCGGCGGCGGTAGTAGCTTGAAGAGGATTACCCGCCCGAGCACCGCCCCGGTGCCCGGGCCCCTTCAGCGGAGGACCTGTCAGCTATGCTCGGTGAACCCCATAGTATCCACCACGAATTCCCCCAGCACCGCGAACGCATTGACGCCCTGGCCAAGGAACACCCGGAGTTCCGCGCCAAGGTGGAGGAGCACGACCGGTTGGACAAAACCATTCGTGGGCTGGAGATGCGCGAGAACCCGATCGCGGACCGCGATATGGAGACCATGAAAGTGGAGCGTATGCACCTCAAGGACGAAATTTATCGTCGCTTGAACGGCGGGTTAGCCGACGCCACCTTTAAAAACGCGGTCACAGGCCCAACCGTAAGAAGACGCGTAAACGGACGCGCTTTGGCTCGGGAGGCCTGATGACTGCCTATTCCATTCTTGATCTGAGTCCCATCCTGCGTGGCGGCGACGCCGCCCAGGCCCTGGGCAATTCCCTTGATCTGGCGCGCCACGCCGAACAGTGGGGCTACACCCGCTACTGGGTGGCCGAGCACCACAACATGCCCGGCGTGGCGAGCGCCGCCACCAGCGTGGTGATCGGCCATATCGCCGCCGGCACCCAGCGTATCCGGGTCGGCTCCGGCGGCGTGATGCTGCCCAACCACGCGCCCCTGGTGATCGCCGAACAGTTCGGCACCCTGGCGGCCCTGCACCCGGGACGCATCGACCTGGGCCTGGGCCGGGCGCCGGGCACCGACATGGAAACCGCGCGGGCGCTGCGCCGCGACCTCAACAGCAACGCCATGGAGTTCCCGCGCGACGTGGAGGAGCTGCAGGCTTACCTGGGTGATCCGACCCCGGATCAGCGCGTGCGGGCGGTGCCCGGCGCCGGCAGCAAGGTGCCCATCTGGCTGCTCGGCTCCAGCCTGTTCAGCGCCCGGCTGGCGGCCCAGAAGGGCCTGCCGTTCGCGTTCGCCTCGCATTTCGCCCCGGAGGCCCTGCTCGATGCGTTGCAGGTCTACCGCGACAACTTTCAGCCATCGGCGCAGCTGGAGCGGCCCTACGCCATGGCGGGGGTGAGCGTGTTCGCCGCCGACAGCGACGAGGAGGGCGCCTTCCTGGCCACCTCCATGCAGCAGCAGTTCGTCAATCTGCGGCGCGGGCGGCCCGGACCGCTGCCGCCGCCGGTGGAGAGCATGGACGGCATCTGGTCGCCGCTGGAAGCGGAGGGGGTGCGCCAGGCGATGAAATACGCCATGGTCGGATCAGCGGAAACGGTCCGTGACGGGCTGCGTGCCTTCCGTGACCTAACCGGGGTGGATGAGCTGATGATCACCGGCGGGATTTTCGACCACGACAAGCGGCTGCAATCGTTCCGCATGGCCGCCGATATCTGCCGCGATCTCTAATCCCTAGGCCACGTTGGCCGGCCGTTTTTGCGGCCGGCCGGTGCCCTTGTTCAGACACCAGCTGTCGCGGTCGCCGTCGATGGCGATGCCGCCCACCCAGCGCCGTTTGGGGTGGGTGTCGAGCCAGTTGTTGTGGCCGCTGAGCACCGCGTGGCCGTGGGAGGTGATGTGCAGCGACCGGTCCTGCCACGGGGTGTCCTCGCCGTGGTCGCTGGCCAGCAGCGGGCGTTCGCCGCCCATCAGCGGCTGCATCATCCACCAGAACATGGTGTCGCCCAGATAGGGCAGCGGCTCGCGCTCGCGCATCAGATCCCGGAACACCTCGCCGACGGTAATCGGGCCGCGCTCGGCCACCAGCTGCACCGCCAGTTGCTCGCTCAGGCCCAGGCCAGTGTCTTCATCCGGTAACTCCAGCAGGTGCCGGCGCAGGGCGCGGCCCAGCATCGGCAACTCCGGGGTCAGGGTCCGTGACAGGTCGTCCAGCCGTTGCGGCGTATCGGCGGTCACCGCCCGCCAGGCGCGGCGCCCCAGGGTGATAAGCGCATCGTCCACCGGGCGGCGCTGCTGCCAGAGCCAGCCGAGCACCTCCGGCGCCAGTTGCCCCAGGCCGATAAACCGTTGCACGCCGGGAACGCCGTCCGTGGCCACCAGTTCCAGCCGGGTGGGGCGGCGCTGGTGGGCCAGATGATTGAGGATGTAGGCCAGAATCAGCTGGTCGTAGCTGTCGTGTTCGAACCACAGCACCACCCGCTCGCTGTCCATGGCCTGGTCCAGGCCGTCGTACTCATGCTGCTGCCGCCGGCGGGTTTCGTTTTCGTCGCCACCGAAGGCGTCGCAAAGAAAGCGGGTGCGCTCGTCCATGAAGGCCTGCCGTTCCAGGCTGTGCAGCGGGCCGATGCAGAAGGGGTCGCTGAAGGTGTGAAAGTGGCCGTGCAAACCGGTGGCGGGCAGGGTGTCGCGCAGATCCGACCCGCAGCGGATGTGCACCGTGTCCAGGTCGTCGTCCAGTGTCCCGTTGGCCCGCTCGGCGGCGGTGTCCAGGGCGGCCACGTGCCGCTGGAAATGATCCCAGCCCTGGAACCCCATTTCCCGCGACACGGTGTGCAGGGCATCGCGCAGCCCGGGCTTTTCGCTCACCGGGGTGAGGCGGTGTACGGCGATGCGAGCCAGGCAGCGACGGTCGCCGGACAGGGCCGCGTCCANTAACCGNTCGGCATCCTCACGGGGGTCGTCGAGACGGAAGCGTCCGTGCTGTTTCGGAGTACTGCTGCCGGCGGNCATCGATGTCATAAACGGGGCCTTCTCCACAGCGCGGTGTGTGAGTCAAAAAATGGACTTACACAGTTGGCGAAGCGGGCCTTTGAGTCAATGCAAAGAGAGGCTTCAGGTGGCTTGAAAAGCCTAAGCTTTATAAAGGTTTTACCGGGGATACAAAGGAAGGCAAGAAATTGTCGTGACCTTCACGCCATNGTGCTCGGCGGCGTCGCGGGCGGGNCGGGAAGCGAATGTAAGAAGTGGTGCCGGAAAGAGGAATCGAACCTCCGACCTACTGATTACGAATCAGTTGCTCTACCGACTGAGCTATTCCGGCACGGCCCGCCCGGGGGCGAGCGGGCGCTAGTTTAGCAGGAACCCCACGGCTGGCAAGACCGCCGACGGCTTACGCCTGTTTGATGCCGGCCAGCTTGCGGGCGTGCCATTTCTTGGACTCCACGTCCATGCCGCGCAGGATCTGAATACGCTGGGCCTGGGGGCTGCCGGCGCCGTGCATGGACTCGGTCAGGTAGCCCACCGCGTTGCGGCCCAGGGTCATGTTTTCGATCAGGCGCAGGATGCGCATGCGGTCCTCGGTGGGGATGTCGTCGCGGCCCTTCAGGAAGCGGCGGATGATGGCGCCGGCTTCTTCGTTGTCCAGATCCTTTTCGCTGGGCATGGTGGCGACGATGCCGCCGGCCAGGTCCTGGGCGAGGCGGGCGATCTCATAGGGGAAGCGGGTGACGTTATGCTTGCACACATTGGAGAGCATGGCGTCGTTCATGTAGATGCCGCTGGCCAAGGGTTTGGCTTCGTGGGAGCTGGCGATGCCGGACGAGAAAATGGTCTCGTTGAGGTGCACCATCTCCACCAGCTTGTCCTTGATGTGGCTGACCTTGTCGACGCCGTTGTAGTCGGCGATGGTGGCGGCGGCGCCGGTCATCACATCGCCGAGGCCGGTTTTGCACACATAGCTGGCGCGGTGGTAGGCGGTGAAGCGCGCCACCATGTCCTGGGCGAATTCGTATTCGCCGTCCATGAGCACGTGCTCGTGGGGGATGAAGACGTCGTCGAAATAGACCCACACTTCCTGGCCGCCGAACTCGGCGTTGCCCTGGTCGATGCTGCCGCCTTCCATGGAGCGGGTGTCGCTGCTCTGGCGGCCGTAGATGTAGGTGATGCCCTCGGCGTCGCCGGGAATCATGCCCACCACGGCGTAGTCCTTGTCGTGCTCGCTCAGGTTCATGGTCGGCATCACGCAGATCCAGTGCTGGTTCCAGCCGCCGGTCATGTGCGCTTTGACGCCGCGCACGAAGATGCCGTCGTCGTTGCGTCCGGACACGTGCAGGAACATGTCCTGGTCGCTCTGCTCGAACGGCCGCTTGCTGCGGTCGCCCTTGGGGTCGGTCATGCCGGCGGCGATCAACACGTTATGGCGCTGCGCTTCCTTGAGGAAAGCCAGATAGCGCTGGTGGTAGCCGGTGCCGTGCTTTTCGTCGATGTCCCAGGTGATCGAGTGCAGCACGCTGAGTGTGTCCAGGCCGGTACAGCGCTGGAAGCAGGTGCCGGTGAGCTGGCCCAGGCGCCGCTGCATGCGGTTTTTCATCACCAGGTCCTGGGGTGACTCCGGCATGTGCAGAAAGCGGTTCACCGGGGCGTCGATCAGCGGCGAATGGGCGGTGGCCAGTTCCGGGTCGTCGATGGCCAGGTCGTAGGTGGCGCGCAAAGCGTTGATGCTGGGGCGGATCATCGGGTGGTCGGCGGGTTCGTCGATCAGTTCGCCGAACAGAAACAGACGGGTGCCGCGGCCTTTAAGGCTGCTGATGTAGTCGTCACCGGTGCGGATCACCGGCATCCGTGACCAGCGTTCACTGGCGCTGTCGTGGCGGCGTGATGCCAGAGGGGAAACGGCGTTCATAGGGCACTCCTTGCGGGCTGAGCCGGCTGGCCGAGGTGCGTGTTATTGGACGTTTTCCCCAATAGTAGACACTGTGTCTCGGCTGGCAATGCGGGAGTGGCGGCTTGTTACCCAGGGTCAAGCGGTGGGTTGCTCCCGGGTCGGGCGGGGCCGGCCCGGGGCGACCGGCAGGGGCGTGCTAGTGGGGCTGTGGCTCGAACACCAGGGACGCGGAGTTGAGGCAGTAACGCTGGCCGGTGGGCGGCGGTCCGTCGGGAAACACATGGCCGAGGTGGCCGTCGCAGCGCGCGCAGCGGATCTCCACGCGCACCATGCCGTGGCTGGTGTCCTCCAGCTCGCGCACGTGGTCCGCGTCCACCGGCTCGAAGAAGCTGGGCCAGCCGGTGCCGGACTCGAACTTGCTGTCGGCGTGGAACAGCGGCAGGTGACACAGCTTGCAGGCGTAGGTACCGCTTTCCTTATTGTCCAGCAAACCGCCGCAGAACGGCGGCTCGGTGCCCTGATTCAGCAGGACGCGGCGTTCCTCGGCGGTGAGGCCGGCGGCGCGTTGTTGCTTTTCGGCGTCGGTGAGCGGCGTCAGATCAAAGCCGCTGGCGGAAACAGTCATGACAACCTCTCAGGTTTTAAGTAATTCCGGGAAGGCGGCGTGCAGCTTTTCCAGTTTCGGCTTCGCCACATGGGTGATGTACGGCTGGTTGGGATTGCGGCGGGCGAAATCCTGGTGATAGTCCTCCGCCGGATGGAACGGGTGCCCCGGCTCCAGCGTGGTGACGATGGGCGCGGTGAAGGCGCCGGCGTTGCCCAGCTGCTGGATGTAGTCCTCGGCGACTTTCCGCTGCGCGTCGTCCACCGGAAAGATGGCGGAACGGTACTGCGGCCCGCGGTCGTTGCCCTGGCGGTCTTTCTGGGTGGGGTCGTGGGCCACCGCGAAAAACAGTTTAAGCAGGGCGCCGTAGCTGATCCGGTGCGGGTCGTAGCGCACTTCCACCACTTCCGCGTGGCCGGTACGGCCGCTGCAGACCGCTTCGTAATTGGCGCTCTCGGCGTCGCCGCCGGCGTAGCCGGAGACCACCGATTGCACGCCGTCGAGAGGTTGATAGACCGCTTCCACGCACCAGAAGCAGCCACCGGCGAGCACGGCGCGGCCGACATCCTGATCGGTGGGCACGTCTTCCACCGGATCGGGGAACCGGTCCGGGTGTATCGCCAGGGATGTGCCGGGGATCACTGCTTTCATACAACCTCCGTAAAACCGTACCGTGAAGACAGTGGGGGCGGGGCCGGCGACTCTCAACCCGGGTCAGGGCAGTAAGCGCGCCTGCCGCAGGGTGTCGCGCAGGGCCAGGCACTGGCTCTTGGCGATGGCGGTCTGATCATTGGCTTCGTGGGTACGCGCCATGCCGTGCCAGAGGTTGGCGCCGTCGCCGTTGAGCAGATCGGCGGGGAACACCTGCTCCACATCCGCCGGTGGGGCATCCTTGATGCGCTCGCCGTCCAGGCCCACGCGCCAGGTGGGGCGCACTTCGTCGTCCTGGTTGATCGGGTTGAGCTCCTGGCGGTCGCGCATGTGCGGCGCCGACATCAGCAGGCGGGTCAGATCGACCAGCAGAATGCGGTCCACCGGGTGGTCGCCGGCCCATTCGACCAGCGCCTTGCGGCCCCGCTCGTACCAGAGGGGGACTTCCTGGTGGCTGAGCAGCACGGTCAGGCCGGCGCGCTCGAAGATCGGCCGGCAGGTGAGCTCCCAGGTCTCCCGGGTGTCGCCTTCCGGACTTTGCGCCACCAACAACAGGGTTTCCGCCGGCGGTGGCGGGGTGTCGGTGACCGTGCGCGTGGTCACTTCCGTGGTGCTGGCGCACCCGCTCAAAAACAAAACCGCCAGTAACAGGGCCCTCATGGCACTTTCCATGTCACGCTCCACAACACTACCTCCGGGTGAATAAGGACCCAGTGTAGCAGGGGCGGACCACGGAGAAACCCGATAACCGCGCGGCTTTGCAGCACTCTGTGACGCTAGTCAGGGAAACGCCGGTGAAATAAGCGCCGGTGCGTTCGCCCCGGCTCTCACTTCCAGTTGAAAGCGCCCCTCCTCGGCCACCGGCGGATGGTACCAGCGCACCTCATAGAGGCCCTGGCCGTCGACGTCCCCGTCGAGCAGCCGCAGGCGCATGTCGCCGCTTTCATCGTCCACCAGCGTGCCCCGGTTGTCGCTGCGCAGAATCCGCAGCAGCGGTTGGTGCAGGCGCAGGTCCCCGGGTGGTTCGCCGATAAACCGCCAGGACCAGTAGGGACCGCTGCCCTCGTCGCCACGATGGAAGGTGGCCGGCTGCCGCCAGCTCCGCGACCAGGTGCGGTCCGGGTTGCCGTCCGGCCAGTAGCGATGGCTGAGCAGCTGGAAGCGGCTCTCTTTGGGGTAGTCGTCCACGCCGCCGGTGCGCATCAGGTCATCGCTCAGCCGCGCGCTTTGCGCGGCGAGAAAGTCCAGCGTATGCGGGCCGTAAAGGGTATGGCCACCCTCGTAGTACTGGGCGCCGTACTCGGCTTCGCTCACCGCGTAGCCGAAAAAGCCGTTGGCCAGGCTGGAGATCTCCACCCGCCAGTCGGTACCGGCGGGCAGGGTGTCGAGCACCTCGCCACGGATGCGGTTGCCGCTTTCCAGGGTGATTTCCCAGGGCAGGGGGACCAGCACCAGGTCGTTGACGCGCAATACCTGGAGCAAGGCACGGCGCGGGAAGGTGTCCGCGGACATCAACAATTGCAGCTTGGACAGCGCCCACTGCTTTTCCGCCTGGCAGCCGTCGGTGAAGACGGTGCGTGGCCAGCCCTCCTGAAGAAACGGCAGGTAGGAAATCGGGAACACTTCGTCGCCGTTGGCGGCGCCCATGGTGGCGGCGCCCACCACCGCGCGCTGGCACAGACCGTGGCGTTGTTCCTCGGGCAGCTCGAGCACGTCCATCAGGCGGCTGGCGGCGGCGGTGCGCAGGCGCGGTGCCAGATCGTCCTCCAGACGCTCGAACAATGCCCCGGCCTGGTCGCCGAGCGCCTTGCCGATGCGCCGGGCTTCGAGATCGCCGCGATGATCCGGATGCCAGGCCGGGTTGTTGTCGGCGTGGGTGGCCTGAAACGCGCCGTGCACGAACGGCCACGGCAGCTCATCGCCGAAGTCGGCGCTCAGGCCTTGCCCCAGCCAGTGCCAGACATCCGCGTGATAGGGGCGCGTGAAGGCGGGGATGGCGGTGCCGTGGATGGAAAACAGGGTCAGGGCGCCGGCGGGGTAGAAGCGGCCGTCGTCGGCTTGCAGGTCGATGCGCAGCATGGTCATGCGCGGATTCACCGCGCGCAGGGCGTCGTCTTCGCCCATTTTTTCCGGGTCCAGATTGTGATTACGCGCCCATGCCTGTACCGAGCGGTTACGGGTCAGCCCCCAGACATCGCGTTGGCCGGTGGCGATCCGCGCCGGGCGGCGGTTGCGGTAGGCGCGGATCACCGCCTCGCTGATGCGTTCGCTGAGAAAGCCGAATAATTCCGGGTCGAAACCGGCGGTGTTGGCGCCGAAGGTGTTGTAGAAGTCGCTGCCCAGATATTGCCCGGGCCCTGAATGCGTGTGCGTGACCAGCAGGCTCAACCCCCGCGCGGGCACGTCCGTGGCGGCGGCGATGCGTTCGGCCACGGCGTAATGCAGCGGCAGTGAGCCGGCGCCCAGATCGAGCTGCACCAGAGCCAGAGGCGTCTGGCCCGGGCCGTGCAGATAAAAGGCGCGCGCCTTGAGCCGGGTACGGAAACCGTCGGTGTTCCTGGCCCAGGCGGAATAGCCGAATTTGGGCAGGCCGATGGCGGGGGTGATGTCCACTTCGGCGACCCCGGCCAGGGGCTCGCCGTTCCCCGTCGGCGGCAGCGGTTCGGGGACCTGGAAGGTCAGCGTCTCTCGAGGATAGGTAAGAAAGGGCCAGGCGGTGTGCACAAGCACGGCGGCCAGCACCCCGAGTACCACTAATAAAACAACCGCGAGCCGCCAGCGACCGGATCGCCGGAGTTTGGATAACTGCATGTGAGGCCTCTTTTTTATTTTTGCACGAACGTACTTGCGGGTGGTGCCGCCGGCAAGGCTGATCGGGCCAAACCGGCTTCTGGATACATATCGGATACAAAATGATACGGTTTGTACAATTTGTGCAAAAGCATGGATAAGTTCACAACACTATTCCAACCGGACGTTACCGGAATTCTGTTTTTTTTACCTCCCCGGCATATTCCAATGATTGCACTGTAATCCGTTGATTCCCGAGGGGGGTAGAACATGAAAACAACCTTGAGATTGTCGACTCTGGCGCTCGCCGCCGGGCTGGCGTTTCAGCCGGCCCTGGCGGAAGACCGCTACGAGGAGACATTGAACACTCGCCAGTACGTAGGGGGCTTCGCCTCCTACCTGGACGTGGACGAGGACCGGCAGTTCGATGACTCCGGCTCCGGCTACAGCGCCTTTTACGGCCGCCAGTTGTCGGACCGCGTTTGGTGGGAGACCGAAGGCGGTTTCTACAAGATGGATCCGAACCAGGCCGACTTCCAGGATTTTTATCAGTACCACCTGACTACCGGTCTCGCCTACGCCTTCGGTGATCGCACCGGCTTCACGCCTTATGTGATCGCCGCCGTGGGCGCGATTGACCAGGAAGTGCTGCCGGAGGACGACCAGGACACCAACCTGACCGTCAACGCCGGTATCGGCGCGGTCACCGGACCGATCTTCGATAACGGTCTGAAGCTGCGCGGCGACGCCCGTTACGTTTACGACGATTTTGACGGCTCCGGCCCGGCCCGTGGCGACGGTGCCTTCGGCGACGTTCGCCTGTCTCTGGGTGTGGAAATCCCGCTCGGCTACACCAAGGTGGTGACCAAAGAAAAAACGGTGATCAAGACCCGTGAAGTCGCCGCCAAGCCGCAGCCGGTGATGGACTCCGACGGTGACGGTGTGCCCGATAACCGTGATCAGTGCCCGAACACGCTGGAAGGCGGGCGCGTGGATTCCAACGGTTGTCTGATCGTCAACCAGACCGTGACCCTGACCAATATCAACTTCGAGTTTGACTCCGCGAAGCTGACCCGTTCTTCAGAGTCGTCCCTGGACCGCATCGCCGACTCCCTGAAATCGCAGACCGACTTCCGTGTGGAAGTAGCCGGTCACACCGACAGCGTGGGCGCCGCGGAATATAACGAGCAGCTGTCCCAGGAACGCGCCGAGTCCGTTCGCCAGTACCTGCTTAACCGTGGTGTGGATCCGTCCCGTGTCACCGCCCGTGGCTACGGCGAGCTGAACCCGGTTGCCAGCAACGAAAGCGAATCCGGCCGCGCCATGAACCGCCGCGTTGAATTCCGCGTTACCGAGAAGTGAGGAACACGATCATGTTTCGAATTAAAAGTGTACTAATGCTGGTCCTGCTCGCCGCTCTCGGCGTGGGGATCTACGGCTGCGAAGCCAACGACAGTGATGACACCGTCATCACTACGCCCAATAACCCGAACCCGAACAATCCTGATGATCAGGACAATGACGGGATTCCGGATGACATGGACAACTGTCCGGCCTTCGCTAACAACGATCAGCGCGATCAGGACAACGACGGTATCGGCGACGCCTGCGACGACGATGTCGACGGTGATGGCGTGCCCAATGATCCGGACAACTGCCCCTGGGTGGCCAACCCGGATCAGACCGACACCGACATGGACGGTATCGGCGACGCCTGTGACGAAAACACCGACACCGATGGTGACGGCATCGACGACGGCGACGACAACTGCCCGCTGGTGGTGAACCACAGCCAGGCGGATTCCGACATGGACGGCATCGGCGACGCCTGTGACGACGACCGCGACGGTGACGGCGTTCCCAACGACAACGACAACTGCCCGTTCGTGGCCAACAACGACCAGGTTGACACCGACATGGACGGCGTCGGCGACGCCTGTGAAGACGACACCGACGGTGACGGCGTGCTGGATCCGGACGACAACTGCGTGTTCGTACCCAACCCGGATCAGGAAGACCTGGACGGCGACAACGTGGGCGACATCTGTGATGACGACGACGATGGCGACGGCACCAACGACGGCAACGACGAGTGCCCGGTAGAGCCCGGCCCGCCGGAAAACGACGGCTGCCCGGTTGATAACGACACCGACACTGATGGCGACGGCGTGCCCGACGACCTGGACAACTGCCCGGACACCGCCAACGCGGATCAGGCCGACAGTGACGGCGACGGCATCGGCGACGTGTGCGACGACGACGGCTTCACCTGTAACGCCGACAGCACTTACCAGTCGCTGACCACCCCGGACTATGAAGCCAGTGGTAACTCACTGGGTGTGTGCCTGGGCTGCGGTGTGACCGAAGCGGACAGCCTGGTGGACGGCAACGACGCGTCCTTCGCGACCATTAACGTGGGTCTGGCGGCGGTCTACGGCGGTGCTGAAATCCGTGCCACCGCGGTGGACGCGGCCAACGACTTCGCCGACATCAACCGCATCGGCATGGTGATTTCCGATCCGGCCTCCGCGCTGCTCAACCTGAGCCTGCTCGGTGAATTCCTGACCCTGCGTTTCTACAACGACGGTGATGAGGTTGACAGTGCCATCGTCGGCGGTGGCCTGCTGGGTCTGGAACTGCTGGGCCTGAGCCTGGACAGCGACCAGCGTTTCCTGTCCGCCGAGGTGGACACCGGCGAGCTGACCTTCGACGAAGTCCAGCTGGACTACGCCGGTCTGCTCAACGTCAACGCCTCTCTGCGCGTGCATCGCGTCTGTGCCGGCAACGATCCGGTGGACGCACCCTGAGTCTCCTTTGATATCAGGCATCTACTGGGGGCGCATTAGCGCCCCCTTTTTTTGGTTCATCGCGTTTTAGCGGGAAGGCCTCTCCAGCCGGGTTCGCGGGTCTGTGTTATGCCCTTCCGGGAACGTCGTGAATACGTCCCTGTAGACTCCCTGTCGAACGTCCTGTTCTCCAGGGTCCCGGAAGGGCATAACACAGACCCGCTCACAGCCAGCGTGACCGCCACGGGCCGGAAAGGCCGCCAGGACCGTTGCAGAAAGGTTCGGCGCCAGCGATATGCCCCCCGGCACAGCCGCTCGCCTCCAATGGAGAGCACCAGCATCCCCGCTAATGCCCGATGAACTTTTTTTGCCTACCGCTCAGACCCTCTGGTAAACCTGTCTTTGTGATTCGGAACGACTAGCCGTCAAATTATGTGGAAAATTCCATCTGCGATTCTCTTTTTATTCGGTATTGCCCTTTTTGTCCGGACAGTGACGCACCTTGTGGATGGTTGCGTACCGGTTTTCGCCTCGCGACGCATTTTTCCGGACTGGCATGCTACGCCGATAATCAGGGACTATTCTGGTATTCCTTGGTGGCTTGGTTTGGGATTTCCGTTGCTTTTATGGTGTGGGGTTCCAAGGGGTATAAAAGCGAATTCAATAGATAACCGTTACCCTGGCCGACCCTACGCGGCGGTAAGTTTCCCCTCCTGGTCCACGCTCTTGTTCGCCTTCACGTGATTCTGTTCGCAGTCTGTCAGCCTTTTGGGTTAGATTGGGGACGCTGGAGGGAACGAATCTATGACATCCGTTTTTCGCTGGGCGCGTCACGCGCAGTGGTTGTTAGTGCTTTTGCCGCTGGTTTTTTTGCTCGGTGGTTGTGATTCCGGGGGCGCGAATTACACCGAGACCGGCGACCTGGAATCGCTGCGCGAGCGGGGCCAACTGCGTTTGCTGGCGCCGCGTTTCGATGAGGAGCAGGCGCTGGTCCGCGAGGGCGTGCCGTTGCAGGAATTCCGCGAGCAGGCGGAAATTATGGCGCAATCCCTGGGGCTGACGCCGCGCTGGGTGTACGCGGACAGCACCGATAATCTGGATGACATGCTCAACGAGGGCCTCGCCGACCTGATCGTCACCAATTACACGGTGACCGATTCCCGCCGCGAAAAAGTGGATTTTTGTACCCCTGTCGCGGTGATACGCGAATATCTGGTTCTGCCCGAGGGCCGCCAGGGCGACAGCCTTGAGGCGCTGGGCGAAGTGCGTATCGCCGCGCCCGAAGGCACCGCCTATCAGGAAACCGCCGAAGCGCTGGCGGAACGCCACGACACCGTCAGCGTGGAAACCGTGGAGGCGGCTCTTTCCGATGTGGAGCTGCTGGAGGGCGTCGCCTCCGGCCTGTATCAGGCGGCGATCGTCGACAGCAACGCCCTGGACGGCCTGTTGCGTACCTTCGACCAGGTGCGCAAGGGGCCGGTGGTCAACCCGCGCCGGCGTATCGCCTGGGCGGTGCGCAGCGACAACCCGGAGCTGCGCGCGGCGGTGAATCAGTTCCTGGTCAGCCATCGCGTGCGCACCTCGGTGCGCAGTGAAGAACGCCGTGATTGGGCGGCGATCAAGAAGGATGGCGTGCTGCGGGTGATCACCTCCAACAACCCGGCCAGCTATTTTCTGTGGCGCGGCGAGTTGATGGGCTTCGACTATGATCTGATCCGCCACTTCGCCAGACAGCATGACCTGCGCGTGCGCATGGTGGTGCGCGACAGCGCTTCGCAAATGTTCAACGCCTTGCAGACCGGCGCCGGCGATGTGATCGCCGGGGCCATGACCATCACCGACCGGCGTGAAGCCGAGGGCTGGCGCTTTTCCAATCGCTACCTCGAGGTTCACGAACAGATTATCGGCGACGCCGATGACGAGCCGTTTGAATCGGTCCAGGAACTGGCGGGGCGCACCGTGGTGGTGGCGCCGGACAGCGCCTTCATGGACACCCTGGAAGCATTGCGCGAGCAGGGCATCGACGTGCGCATCGAGCCCCGTGAAGGGGCCACCACGGAGATGCTGATACAGAACGTGGTGGACGGCGACATTGATCTGACCGTGGCGGACAGCCATGTGGCGGCCCTTGAAAGCACCTACCGGGAGGACCTGCGTCCGCTCTGGACCCTGGAAGGCAGCCGCGACATTGCCTGGGTGCTGCGCGACGATCAGGACCAGTTGATCAACAAGCTCAACGCCTACATCAACCGCAATTACCGGGGGCTGTTCTACAACGTCACCTTCAACCGCTACTTCAAGGAATCGAAAACCATCCGTATCCATGAGGAATACCGGGTGGAAGCGGGCAAGGAGATCTCCCCCTACGACGACCTGGCCAAGGAATACGCGCTGGAATACGGCTTCGACTGGCGCTTGCTGGTGTCGCAGATGTATCAGGAGAGCAAGTTCAATCCGGACGCGGTGTCGTTCGCCGGCGCCCAGGGCCTGATGCAGGTAATGCCGCGCACCGCCCGCCAGTTCGGCTTCGACAACCCCCATGATCCGGAGCAGGGCGTGGCCGCCGGGTCCGCCTATCTGGAGTGGCTTGAAGAGCGCTTTCCGCAGCGCCTGGGAATGGCGGAAAAAATCTACTTCGGGCTGGCCGCCTACAACGCCGGCCATGGCCATGTGGAAGACGCCCGCCGGCTGGCCCAGCGGCTCGGCAAGAACCCGGATCTGTGGTTCGGTCACGTGGAAGAGGCGATGCTGCTGCTGTCACAACCGCGCTACGCCCGCCAGGCCCGCTTCGGCTACGTGCGCGGCAGCGAGCCGGTGAAGTACGTGCGTGAAATCCGTAACCGTTACCTGGGTTATGTGCAGTTCACCGAAGAGCACAATATTTCCGCCGAGCCCTGAGGCGCCGCCGGTCAGATCCGGCGGTTGAGCCATTCCAGCAACGTCTGGCGGACCTCCGGGGCGCAGAAATCATTGAGGATTTCGTGGCGCCCGCGCGGGCAGTCCATCCGCTCCACGGGCAAGCGCCGGCGGCTCAGGACCTGCTGCAGCCGGTCCATGCCCTTGCCACCGCCGCTCATTGGATCCTGGCGACCGCCCAGCAGCAGAATCGGCAGCCGCGCCGGCAGGCGGCTCAGGCCCTTGGAGGACTGCACATCGGCGAGCCCGGAGAGCAGCGCCAGCCAGGTGGCGGTGGTGCATTGAAAGCCGCATTTGGGGTCGTCGATATAGGCTTTGACCTGGGCCGGGTCGGCGCTCAGCCAGTCGAAATCGGTGCGGGCGTCGGGCACGCTGCGCGCCCAGGCTTCAAAGGTGAGCTTGTGCACCAGCGGGCTATGGCCGCGGACGCCGTGCCGCCGGCGCTGCCATTTCAGCAGCGCCGCCATCAGCCGGTAATACAGCGGCGGGTGATAGTCACTGCCGCACAGCACCAGCCCGTCCAGCTTGTCGCCGTGGGCCTGGGCGCCGGCCAGCGCGATAAAGGAGCCCATGCTGTGCCCGCCCAGCACCAGGGCGCCGGGTTCCCGCTCGCGAATGCCGTCGATCACCCGGCCCAGGTCGTCCATCACCAGGCGCCAGCCGTCCTGGTCGGCGAAGTGGCCGGGCGGGTCGGCGGCGTCCATGCTGGCGCCGTGGCCGCGATGGTCGGGGCAGTAAAGGTTCCAGCCGTGCTCGGCCAGGGTTTCGCCCAGGGCCCGGTAGCGGGCGCCGTGTTCCGCCATGCCGTGCAACCAGATCAGTGACCCCACCGGGTCGGAGGCGCGCCATTCATGGACGGCGATGGTGTGACCGTCCCTGGCGCCGATAACAAAACATTCCGAAGTCATTAATGCGGTCCCCTCAAACAGGCCATGAACATGCGTCATGCGTGTGCGAGCGTCAAGATGGCCGTGTATCATCATTGGCCGCGTATTCAGGCCCACAGGAGAGCGTGTGATTCATTATCAGGTCCGTCCGTTGCGCCCGCAGGCGCATCTGTTCCAGGTCACTCTCACCATCGACCGGCCGACGCCGGAAGGGCAGGGGCTGACCCTGCCCGCCTGGATCCCCGGCAGCTACATGATCCGTGATTTCGCCCGTCATATTGTAGCGCTGGAAGCCTCGGCCGACGGCGAGCCCATCGATGTGGCCAAGCTGGATAAGCAGACCTGGCAACTGGCGCCGGTCACCGGACCGGTCACCGTGTGCTATCAGGTGTACGCCTGGGACCTGTCGGTGCGCGGCGCCCACCTGGACACCACCCACGGCTATTTTAACGGCAGCTGCCTGTTTCTCGCCGCCATGGGGTTCGAGGACCAGCCCTGCGAGGTGGACATCGAGGCCCCGGACGGCGCCGCCTACGCCACCTGGAAGCTGGCCACCGGGCTTGACCGGGTCAGCGGCCCGGAACTCGGTTTCGGCCGTTTCCGCGCCGACAACTACGACGCCCTGATCGATCATCCGGTGGAGATGGGCCATTTCGACCATGCCCGCTTCGAAGCCTGCGGCGTGCCCCACGACGTGGTGCTCAGCGGCCGCCACCGGGCCGACATGGCGCGGCTGTGCCGCGACCTGAAGCCGATCTGCGAGCACCATATCAAGCTGTTCGGCGAGCCGGCGCCGATGGACCGTTATCTGTTCATGACCCTGGTCACCGACGGCTACGGCGGGCTCGAGCACCGCAATTCCACCAGCCTGATGAGCCCGCGCACCGACCTGCCGTTGCTTACCGACGGCGCCGATCAGGTGCGCGACGGCTACCGCAGCTATCTCGGTTTGTGCAGCCACGAATACTTCCACACCTGGAACGTGAAGCGCATCAAGCCGGAGGCGTTCACGCCCTTCGACCTGAGCCGGGAAGTGCACACCGAACTGTTGTGGGCCTTCGAAGGCATCACCAGCTATTACGACGATCTGTCCCTGGCGCGCACCGGGCTGATTGCGCCGGAAAGCTACCTGGAACTGCTGGGCCAGACCCTGACCCGGGTATACCGGGGCCGGGGGCGCTTCAAGCAGACCGTCACCGAGTCCAGCTTCGACGCCTGGACACGCTTCTACAAGCAGGACGAAAACGCCCCCAACGCCATCGTCAGTTACTACGCCAAGGGTTCCCTGGTGGCGCTGGCGTTGGATCTGACCCTGCGTGAACGGACCAACGACGCGCGCAGCCTGGACGACCTGATGCGCCTGCTGTGGCAGCGCCACGGGCAGACCGGCGTCGGCGTGCCGGAGCAGGGCGTGCAGGCCCTGGCCGAGGAGGTCGCCGGCTGTGACCTCAGCGACTTCTTCAATCAGGCGCTCTACCGCACCGAGGACCTGCCGCTGGAGGCGCTGCTCGCCGAACGCGGCGTCACGGTGAACTGGCGCCCGGCGGACGGCCACAGCGACAACGGCGGCAAGCCCGGTAAAAGCCAGGCGCCGGTCCATCTGGGCGCGCGCTTCGCCTCGGACCCCCAGGGCGCCCGCCTTCAGGTGGCGTACGAGCAGGGCGCCGCCATGGAGGCCGGGCTCGCCGCCGGCGACGTGGTGGTGGCGGTGGACGGCCTGAAAGCCAGCGCCGGCAATCTGGACACGCTGCTGGCCGGCTACCAGGAGGGCGAGCGTGTCGACGTGCACGCCTTCCGCCGCGATGAACTGATGCGCTTCACCGTAACGCTGGCGGCCTCGGAAGCGGACACCGCCTATCTGACCCTGGCCGGTGACGGTTTGAGCGCCAAAGGCCGGGCCTGGTTGCTGGGTACTGAAAGCAAGGTATGACGAACCCGCAACTGGATGAACTGTATCGGCGGCTGGAAACTGTTCGGGCCGCCGACCGGCGGCGGCTGAAAAAGCGGCTCGACGGGCTGGCGCGCAAGTTCAACGCCAACGCGCTGCCCAAGGTGAGCGCCGCCATCGACGCCTCGGTGGCGGCCCGCGCCCGGCGTGCCGGCCTGGCGGCGGCGCCGCTGCGCTGGCCGGACCTGCCGGTGGTGCACCACCGCGAGGAACTGGCCGCCGCCATCGAGAAGCACCAGGTGGTGGTGGTGGCCGGCGAAACCGGCTCCGGCAAGACCACCCAGCTGCCCAAGATCTGTTTGTCCCTGGGGCGCGGCGTGGACGGCTATATCGGCCACACCCAGCCGCGCCGTCTGGCCGCCCGCTCGGTCACCGCGCGTATCGCCGAGGAGCTCAACAGCCAGGTCGGCGGCCTGGTGGGCTACAAGGTCCGCTTCAGTGAGCAGGTCGGCGACGACACCCTGGTCAAGCTGATGACCGACGGCATGCTGCTCAGCGAAATTCAGCAGGACCGCTACCTCCATCAGTACGACACCCTGATCATCGACGAGGCCCACGAGCGCAGCCTGAACATCGATTTTCTGCTCGGCTATCTGAAGCAGCTTTTGCCGCGCCGTCCGGACCTGAAAGTCATCATCACCTCGGCGACCATCGACCATGAACGCTTCGCCGCCCATTTCAACGGCGCGCCGGTGTTCGAGGTGTCCGGGCGCACCTTCCCGGTGGACATCCACTACCGGCCGCCGGCGGAAGAGCGCGAGCTGGGCCTGCAGGTCGAGGAGGTGCTGCGCGAAATCGATCAGCAGGAGCGCCGCGACGGGCCGCCAACCGCCCGTGATGTGCTGGTGTTCCTGAGCGGCGAGCGCGACATCCGCGACGTGCATCATCATTTGAAACGCTGCGATTTCCGCGATACCGAATTGCTGCCGCTGTACGCCCGCCTCAGTGCCGCGGAGCAGCAGCGGGTGTTTTCCAGCCACCGGGGGCGGCGCGTGGTGTTGAGCACCAACGTGGCGGAAACCTCGCTGACGGTGCCGGGCATCCGCTATGTGATCGACGCNGGNACCGCCCGCATCAGCCGCTACAGCGTNCACTCCAAGGTGCAGCGNTTGCCGGTGGAGCCGATCGCCCGCGCCAGCGCCGACCAGCGCGCCGGNCGCAGCGGCCGNATCATGCCCGGCGTCGCCTATCGGCTCTACGACGAAGACGACTTCAATAACCGGCCGGCGTTCACCGANCCGGAAATCCAGCGCACCAATCTGGGCGCGGTGATTCTGCGCATGGCCGACCTGAAGCTGGGCGCGGTGGAGGACTTCCCCTTTATCGAACCGCCGGACGGTCGCCTGATACGGGACGGCTATCGCCTGCTGGAAGAGCTCGGNGCGCTCGACAAGCAGCGCCGGGTCACCACGCTCGGCCGTCAATTGGCGCGTTTCCCGTTGGATCCCACCCTGGCGCGCATGGTGGTGGCCGGCGCCGAGAAAAAAGTGCTGCGCGANGTGCTGGTGATCGTCGCCGCCCTGGCGGTNCAGGACCCGCGCGAACGNCCCCGCGATAAACAACAGCAGGCCGACCAGGCCCANCANCCNTTCGAGAACAAGGAATCGGATTTTCTGTTTTTCTGGAATCTCTGGCAGTGGGCCGAGCAGCAGCGNGGCGACCTGGGTCGCAANCCCTATGAAAAGCAGCTGAAAAAGCATTTTCTGGCGCCGTCGCGGATGCGCGAATGGCGGGACACCCACCGGCAATTACTGTTGCTGGCCCGGGAAGAAGGCTGGTCGCTCAATGACGAAGCGGCGGACTACGAAAGCCTGCACCGGGCGCTGCTCACCGGGTTGCTGGGTAATGTCATGACCCGCAACGAAGACGGTGAGTGGCTTTCCACCCGCAACCGCAAGCCGCTGCTTTGGCCGGGCTCGTCGCTCAGTAAAGGCGGCGACAAGAAAGCGAAGCTGCGTTGGCTGGTGGCCGCCGAGCAGGTGGAGACCAGCCGCCTGTTCGCGCGCTGCGTGGCGCGGATTGAACCGCAATGGGTGGAAGCGGAAGCAGCGCACCTGATCAAGCGCCAGTATTTCGAGCCGCACTGGTCGAAGAAGCGCGGCTGTGTGATGGCCAAGGAACAGATCAACCTGTTCGGGCTGATTCTCGCCTCCGGGCGGCGCATGCACTACGGCCCGCTGGAACCGGAGCTGGCCCGCGAACTGATGATCCGTGAGGGCCTGGTGGCCGGCGAGCTGACCCGCGAACCGGAATTCGTCGCCGCCAACCGAGAGCGGCTGCAGCGCCTTGAAGAGATGGAGCACAAGCTGCGCCGGCGCGACATCCTGGTGGACGAGGAGACCCGGTTTCTGTTCTACGACCAGCGCCTGCCGTCCGGGCTGTACACCCTGGCGCACCTGGAAACCTGGTACAAAAAGCAGGCCGACGAGCATGAGCGCCAGGCGCTGTTCATGGACGATGAGTTTCTGCTGTCCCACAGCCCGGACCTGCAGGGTGGCGCCTTTCCCGATGAGCTGGAATGGGACGGTATGCGGCTGCCGCTGGAATACAGCTTCGACCCCACCGGCGACCGCGACGGCGTCACGGTGATCGTGCCCGCCGGCGCGCTGCAGCAGTTGCACGCGGAACGGCTCGCCTGGCTGGTACCGGGACTGCTGCGCGAAAAGCTGGAGGCTCTGATTCGCGGGCTGCCCAAGGCCCGCCGCCGCCATTTCGTGCCGGTGCCCGACTATGTGGCGGCGCTGCAGGAATCGCTGAGCCCGGACCAGCCGCTGCTGCCTGCCATGACCCGCGAGCTGCAGCGCATGACCGGCGTGCGCGTGGAGCAGGAAGAGTGGCGTGAGGACCAGCTGCCCGGGCACCTGCGGATGAACGTGCGGGTCACCGACGGGCAGGGCAAAGTGCTCGCCGAGGACCGGGACCTGGCGCGCCTGCAGCAGCGCTTCGAGGCCCTGGCCGGGGAGCGCGAGGCGTCACCGGCCCGCGAGGAAGTGGTGAGCGGGCGCACCTGGGTGTTCGGTACGTTACCGGCGTGCCAGGAGAGCGAGCAGGGCGGGGTGGTGTTCCGCCGCTACCCGGCGCTGCGCGACCGTGGCGAGGACGTGGCGCTGGAACATCACGCCGACGCTGACGACGCGCACTGGTGGCACGGTATCGGCTGCGCCAGGCTGATGCTGCTGGCACTCAACGAGCAGGTGCGCGGGCTGAAACGGTTCGCCGGCCAGCAACCCGGCTTTCAGAAACTGAAAGCGGAGAAATCGGCCATGGCGCGCGGCGCCCTGGATCAGGCGTTGCTGCGGGCCACGGTGTCCCATTTCCATCTGCACGACCAGCCGCTGCGCGACGAGGCCGCCTTCCGTGAGCGGTTGGACCAGGGGCGCGGCGAGTTCGTGCCGGCGGTGGAGCAGGCTCTTCGCACCTGGGGCGAGTTGTTCGCCGCCTACCGCCGCGTGATGCAACGCCTGGAAAAGAATTTCCCGCTCGCCTGGGCGCACGCCCACCGCGATCTGAAACAGCAGCTCGCCGATCTGTTCACTGATGATTTCCTGCTCACCGTGCCCAAGGAATGGCTGGATCAATACCCGCGCTACCTGGCGGCGGTGGAGCAGCGTCTTGAAAAGCTGGGCGGGCAGATCGGCCGGGACCGGGCGGTGGTCGCCGAGTTGGAGGAGTTCCGCGAGCGCTATCACCGGCGCGCCAAGGACACGCCGCCGTGGCGGCAGAGCGAGGCGCTGCGTCTGTACNGCTGGATGATGGANGAATACCGCGTCAGCNTGTTCGCGCAGCCNCTGGGGACCCGGGTNCCGGTATCCGCCAAGCGCCTCAACCGNCAGTGGGAGGCCTGCTNANACCGGCCTGANCCGGCGTCAAGAGCCGNCGAGNCGGCGAAATACCATTCCGGCTTTGCGCCGGCCCGGTCATATCCGGATAATTGACCCATTTATGGAACCCGCNCCGAGGTTCCCGACTGTCGCGGCGCTCCCCCGGAGTGCCCTTTTTGCGCGAGGACAGGCTTGTGACCCATTCCGTCGTTATCAGCGGTACCGGACTCTGGACCCCCGAACAATCCATCACCAATGAAGANTTGGTGGCCTCNTTCAACGAATACGTGGCCCGCNACAACGAANGCCATGCCGACGCCATCGAAGCGGGCGAGATGGAGCCGCTGACCGGTTCCAACTCCGCGTTTATCGAGAAAGCCTCAGGCATCAAGCAGCGTTACGTGCTGGACAAGGAAGGCATTCTCGACCCGGACCGGCTGGCGCCGAATATTCCCGAGCGAAGCGACGACGAGCTGTCGGTGCAGGCGGAGATCGCCGTGCTGGCCGCCCGCCGGGCGCTCGACAACGCCGGCCTCAAGCCGGACGACCTGGACGCGGTGCTGGTGGCCTGTTCCAACATGCAGCGCGCCTATCCGGCCATGGCGGTGGAAGTGCAGCAGGCGCTGGGCATGGAGCACGGCTGGGGCTACGACATGAACGTGGCCTGTTCCAGCGCCACCTTCGGCATCCAGACCGGCGTCGACGCCATTCGCAACGGTTCCGCGCGCCGCGTGCTGATGGTCAATCCGGAAATCTGTTCCGGGCACCTGGCCTGGGAAGACCGGGACTGCCACTTCATTTTCGGTGACGTGAGCACCGCGGTGATCCTGGAGCGGGCCGAGGACGCCACCAGTGACAATCAGTGGGAGGTGCTGGGCACCCGCCTGCAGACCCGTTTCTCCAACAACATCCGCAATAACTTCGGCTTCCTCAACCGCGCCGACCCCTCCGGTGTGGGCAGCCGCGACAAGCTGTTCCGTCAGGAAGGCCGCAAGGTGTTCAAGGAAGTGTGCCCGATGGTGGCGGAGCAGATCACCGGCCATCTGGCCGATTTGTCCGTGCCGGTGGAAGACGTGCGCCGCATGTGGCTGCACCAGGCCAACCTGAACATGAACGAATTCATCGCCCGCCGGGTGCTGGGCCGCGACCCCAGCCGCGACGAGGCGCCGGTGATCCTGGATGATTACGCCAACACCAGCTCCGCCGGTTCGATCATCGCTTTCCACAAGCACAACAGTGATTTGCCGGCGGGCACCAAAGGGGTGATCTGCTCCTTCGGCGCCGGCTATTCGATCGGCAGCGTGATCGTGAACCGGGTGCGCTGAGCGCGCCGCTTTCACGCCAGCGTCACGGCGGCCGCGGGGTAAACTCCGCGGCCGTTTTTGTTTGTTTTGCGGCCTACACGTAACGTTTACTTGATTCGTGCATCCATATAGTGTCGAAGCCACGGAAAGGACGCTTTTCTGTCGGTTTCACATACAGAATTACACGATCCATATTGGAGAACGATCATGGCTAAACTGAGCAAAATGAATCCCCTGGCCGCCACCCTCGGCGCCGCCTTCGTGGCTTCCGCAATGTCCATTCCGGCGCACGCGGCCGAGAATCCGTTCGGTGCCACCGATCTGCAAAGCGGTTACCAACTGGCCGGTGACCACGCCAAGGACGGAGAAGGCAAGTGTGGTGAAGGCAAGTGCGGTGGCGACAAGAAAGGCGAAGGCAGCTGCGGCGGCGACAAAAAGAGTGAAGGCAGCTGCGGTGGCGCCGCCTGAACCCAGGAGTCGTAATCTATGACGACTTTCCCCGTGACCGGTACCGGTCTGGGGTTGCGGCGGGCCCTGATGGGCCCGCTGTCCCAACCGGGCACCATACCGGTGGATTTTCTCGAAGTGGCGCCGGAAAACTGGATTCCCATGGGCGGCAAGCTGGCCCGTGAGTTTCGTGGTTTCACCGAGCGGTACCCCTTTGTCAGCCACGGTCTCAGCCTGTCCCTGGGCGGACCCGAACCTCTTGATTTCGAATTGCTGGGGAACATCAAACAGTTTCTCGGCGAGCACCGGATCCGCTGCTATACGGAGCATCTCAGCTACTGCAGCGATCACGGCCATCTTTACGACTTGATGCCGATCCCGTTCACCGAGGAAGCGGTGCACTATGTGGCGGACCGCATCCGCCGGGTGCAGGACTTTCTCGGCCAGCGCATCGGTATTGAACACGTCAGCTATTACGCCACGCCGGAGGTGACCGAAAGCCGCCCGCTGGGCGAGCTGGAATTCGTCAACGCGGTACTGGAAGAGGCGGATTGCGGCCTGTTGCTGGACGTGAACAACGCCTACGTCAACGGTATCAACCACGGCTACGACGCCGCCGACTTTATTCGCGGCCTGCCCGGCGAGCGTATTTTCTATGTGCACATCGCCGGCCATTTCGACGAAGCCGAGGACCTCAAGGTGGACACCCACGGCAGCGAAGTGATCGACCCGGTGTGGCGGTTGCTGGACGTCGCCTACGACCAGTTCGGCGTGTTGCCCACGCTGTTGGAGCGGGACTTCAATTTCCCGCCGGTGGAGGAACTGAATCGCGAGCTGGATCGCATCGGCGAGGCCCAGCAGCGCGGCGCCGCGATCAGCCGGAGGGCCTGATGAGCGAGCCGGAATTCCAGCGCCTGCAGCGTTCGTTCGCGGCGCACCTGCGCAATCCGCAACGCCACTCGGCGCCGTCCGGCATCGAGGAGCGGCGTCTGGCGGTCTACCGCCAGTTGTTCTTCAACAACCTCAACGGGTTTCTGGAAAAAGGCTTTCCGGTTCTGCGCAGCCTCTACGACGACACCGGCTGGCGGCGTCTGGTGCGCGGCTTCTTTGATCAGCACGCCTGCACGTCGCCGTACTTTCTGGAAATTCCGGAAGAGTTCGTTACCTTTCTTGCCGAGACCTATCAACCGGGGGAGGGCGATCCGCCTTTTCTCGCCGAGCTGGCGCACTACGAGTGGATTGAGCTGGTGCTGGACACCGCCACCGACACGGTGCCGGAGCAGGGCGTGCAGCCCGGCGGTGATCTGCTGCGGGGGGTGCCCTATCTGAACCCGCTGCATTGCGTGCTCAACTACCGTTGGCCGGTGCATCAAATCGGCCCGGAGCACCGCCCGGAGACGCCGCCGGAGCAGCCGGTGTGGCTGCTGGTGTACCGCAATGCGGAGGACCAGGTGGCGTTCATGGAAATCAACGCGGTCACCGCGCGGCTGCTGGCATTGATGCAGGAGCAGCCGCTCAGCAGCGGCGAACAACTGCTGCAAACGCTGGGCGATGAAATGGGTTTCCAGGACCGCGCCGCGCTGTTGAGCTTCGGCGCGGATCTGCTGCAGCGGCTTCGCGACCGCGAACTGATTCTGGGCGCCCGCCTGCAACCCACCCCGGCCTGAGAGCGGCAAGGTTGCTCTTTGCCTGGCAGGCACCGCTATAATGCGCGGGCCATCACTGATTAGGGAGCTACTGTGCGCATATGGATTGCGGCGCTTGTCTCGGCGCCATTGATTGCCTTATCCCAACCGGTATTCGCCCAGCCGGTACCGGAAACCGCCGGCGAGACCCGCGAAGCCGCGATCCAGTCCGGCGACGACTGGGGCAGCGCCTCGACGCCGTTCGACCAGGCCGGCGGCGCCGGTCGCTTCGCCGAGATGGATCCCTGGCAGGGATTCAACCGCAAGATTTTCGGCTTTAACGAATTCGTCGACCGCTACGCGCTGAAGCCGGCCGCCAAGGGCTATCGCTGGGTGACACCGGAGTGGCTCGATAACACCGTGACCCGTTTCTTCAGCAATCTGGGCGATATCGGTGACGGCCTCAACTATATTTTCCAGTGGCGCTGGGGTGAGGCCGGCAACAGCCTGGGGCGTTTCGGCATCAATACCACTCTGGGGGTGGCCGGCCTGTTCGACGTGGCCAGCGACGTGGACCTGCGCAACACCGACACCAGCCTGGACGTGACCCTGGGCCGCTGGGGCGTGCCCCGCGGGCCCTATCTGGTGGTGCCGATTCTGGGGCCGTCGTCGGTGCGTGACGCCACCACCATCTATCCAAGCAGTTATCTGTGGCCGGTGAGCTATTTGGAGGACGATCTGGCGCGCTACTCGCTGGCGGCTTTGTACGGCGTCGATCTGCGGGCCGATCTGCTGGACCTGGAGCGCAATATCGTCGGCGACCGCTATACCTTCATCCGCAACGCCTATCTGCAGCGCCGTCTGATGCAGGAAGGCAAGGACGAAGAGCCGGCCCTGCCGGACGAAGACCCGGAGCTGGAAAGCGACGACGGCTGGTAAAGCGCGGGGTAGCCGGGCGCGGGCCCGGCGTTATTCTCCCAGGGCGGCCAGTTTGGCGCGGATAAAGTCGCCGTGGGACACGTACAACAGCTCCGACACCCGCCGGATCAGCTGCTCTTCGTGGCTGTCGGCGTCGCCGTCGGCGGCGGCGATCGCCCACATATCGTAAATCAGCTGTACCCGCGTTTCCGGATCCCAGCGTTGCCGCAGAGGGATGGTGAACTCGAACAGGTCGGTGGCGTTTTCCAGTCTTTGATCCAGCTCGGCGACGATTTCCTCCATCTCTTCCGCTTCCAGATGCCAGCGCTCGCGCACCGCCTTGACCAGCAGGCGCTGCTCGCGCTGATCCACTTCGCCGTCGGTGCGCGCCACTTCCATGAGCAGCGCGGCGGCGGCGCGGTGCAGGTCGTGGTCGCTTTCTTCGCGGGTCTGGGCGGGTGAGTCGGATTCAAACAAACGGGCAAGCCATTTCACGCTGCGATGTCCTCCGCGGTCAGTAATGATTCCAGGGCGCGTTGATCGGCGGCAAAACGGCGAATGCCGTCGCTGAGCAGATCGCAGGCCATGGGGTTGTCATTCAATGACCAGCGGAAACGGGCTTCGTTCAGTGCCCGGGCGGGAAGCGCGCCGTCCGGCTCCGCCGGGACCACCGTGTCCGGGTCCAGGCAGCGCGACAGGGCGCCGTCGTCGTCGGCCAGCTCGCCGAGCAACGCCGGGCTGATGGTGAGCCGGTCGCAGCCGGCCAGCGCCTCGATCTGAGCGGCGTTGCGGAAGCTGGCGCCCATCACGATGGTGTCCAGCCCGCGCCCCTTGAGCAGATGGAAAATCTCGCGCACCGACTGCACGCCCGGATCCTGATTGATATCGGTGATTTCCAGCCCGCGTTTGACGTGCCAGTCCTGAATCCGGCCCACGAACGGCGAGATCAGCGTGGCGCCGGCTTCGGCGGCGGCCAGCGCCTGCTCGGCACTGAACACNAGGGTGAGGTTGCAGCGCACGCCTTCTTCCTCAAGGATGCGCGCCGCCTGGATGCCCTCCCAGGTGGCCGCGGCCTTGATCAAAACGCGTTCCGCCGGCACCTCCAGTTCCCGGTACAGCGCCATCAGGCGGCGCGCCTTGGCGACCGTGGCGGCGGTGTCGAACGACAGCCGCGCGTCCACCTCGGTGGACACCAGGCCCGGGATATGGCTCAGCACCGCCTGGCCGGCCACGCAGGCGAAGGCGTCGGTGCACCAGGTCAGGTCGCCTTCGTGGCCCAGTTCCCGGGCCAGCTCGCGGGCCTGGTCGAGCAGGTGCCGGTAGCGTTCGTCCCGTGCGGCGGCCAGCAGCAGGGACGGGTTGGTGGTGGCATCGTGGGGCCGCAGCTCAGCGATGCGTTCCAGATCGCCGGTGTCGGCGACCACGGTGGTCCATTGTTCGAGTTGTTGGCGTTTGCTGATCATGGCTGACCTCCCTGTGTAGTGGCCCCAGCATAGCCAACCGTGTGCCGGGTCAAAAGGGCCAGGGCCTCTTGGTAGACCTCCGGCGTGGCGTCGTTCTTGTGCGCGTGCTGGCTCAGGTGCCGGCGGTAGGCGCGGGCGCCCGGCATCGCCTGGAACAGATTGAGCGCGTGGCGCAGCACATGCTTGGGGTGCACGCCGTCGGCGTAGCGCCGCTCCAGATAGGGAATGAACGCCTCGGCCACCGCCAGCCGGTCCGGCGGCGGGGTGTTCTCGCCGAACACCTGGCGGTCCACGTCGGCCAGAAACCAGGGGTTCATGTAGGCTTCCCGGCCCACCATCAGGCCGTCCACCTGGCCCAGATGGGCGAGCATGCCCGGCACGTCGCGCAGCCCGCCGTTGAGGATGATCTCCATGTGCGGGAAGGCTTGTTTGACGGCGTAGGCGCGCTCGTAGATCAGCGGCGGGATATCCCGGTTTTCCTTCGGCGACAGGCCGTCCAGGATCGCCTTGCGGGCGTGAATGGTCAGGCTGCGGCAGCCGGCCTCATCCATATGGCGGACGAAGCGCTGCAGGAACGGGAAGTCGTCCTGATCGTCGATGCCGATGCGGGTTTTCACCGTCACCGGCACGTCGGTGACGTTCGCCATCGCTTCCACGCAGCGCGCCACCAGCTCCGGTTCCGCCATCAGCACCGCGCCGATCTTGCCCTGCTGCACCCGGTCCGAGGGACAGCCCACGTTGAGGTTGATCTCGTCGTAGCCGTAGTCCGCGCAGATGCGCGCCGCTTCCGCCAGCTGTTCCGGGTCGCTGCCGCCCAGCTGTACCGCCAGCGGGTGCTCGGCGGCGTCGAAACCGAGCAGCCGGTCCCGGTCGCCGTGGATCACCGCCGGCGCCACCACCATTTCGGTGTAGAGCAGCGTGCGGCGGGTAATTAACCGGGCCAGATAACGAAAGTCGCGCGTTGTATACGCCATCATCGGCGCGATGGAAAAGCGCCGGCTGAGCGGGGCAGGGCCGGGGGTCGGGGTGTTGAGTGAGGACATGGCGTTATTATCGCACGGCCGCCGCCGCCACGGGAAACCCCCGTTCATGCAAATCCGGGNAAAGGTATATTCCTGTAAAAGCGCCTTGTGAAAGTGGCGTCGTTTGGCTTTGATGACGGTGCGATAACGCAAAACAGGGAGAAAATTATGCTGAGCTGGAGCCTTTTATTTCTTGTCATCGCGATCATTGCCGCGGTTCTGGGGTTTAGTGGTATTGCCGGCACCGCCGCGGGCATTGCCAAGATTCTGTTCGTTGTATTCCTGGTGATCTGGATCATCAGTCTGATTGCCGGACGGCGCTGACCGGAAAGCAATGACCTCGCCGTTATGCTGATAACAGGGGCGCATTAGCCTATAATGCGCCCCTTTATTCCGGCCACGGAGTCAGCATGACCGTTCGTACCCGAGTGGCACCTTCGCCCACCGGCGACCCCCATGTGGGGACCGCTTATATCGCGCTTTTCAATCGTTGTTTTGCCCGCCAGCACGGCGGCCAGTTCATTCTCCGTATCGAAGACACCGATCAGACCCGCTCCAGTGATGCCTCGGAGCAGGCGATCCTGGAATCGCTGCGCTGGCTGGGCCTGGACTGGGACGAGGGCCCGGACGTGGGCGGCCCCCATGCGCCTTACCGGCAAAGCGAGCGGGCCGGTGATTACCGGCGCTATGCGGAGCGTCTGATCGCCGACGGCCATGCCTTCAAATGTTTCCGCAGCGCCGAAGAGCTGGACCAGCTGCGCGCCGACCTGAAAGAGCGGGGCGAAAACCGGGCCCTGAAGCCGGCCGATCTGGAACTGCCCGCCGACGAGCAGCAACGCCGCGAAGACGCCGGCGACCCCTATGTGATCCGCATGCGGGTGCCGGAGTCCGGCCGCTGTGAAATCGACGACATGCTGCGCGGCACCGTGGAGCTGGACTGGTCCCTGGTGGACGCGCAGATCCTGCTCAAGTCCGACGGCATGCCCACCTACCACCTGGCCAATGTGGTGGACGATCACCTGATGGAAATCACCCATGTGATCCGCGGTGAGGAATGGCTGAATTCGGCCCCCAAGCACAAGCTGCTGTACCAGTACTTCGGCTGGGACATGCCGGTGCTGTGCCACATGCCGCTGCTGCGCAACCCGGACAAGTCCAAGCTCAGCAAGCGCAAGAACCCGGTGAGCATCAATTTCTACCGCCGCATGGGCTATCTGCCGGAGGCGGTGGTCAACTACCTGGGCCGCATGGGCTGGTCGATGCCCGACGAGCGCGANCGTTTCACCCTGGANGANATGCAGGCGGCGTTCGATATNCAGCGCGTGTCCCTGGGCGGGCCNGTGTTCGACGTGGANAANNTGAGCTGGCTCAACGGCCNGTGGCTGCATGACCTGTCCGACGANCAGTTCCTCGACCANNTGCGCGACTGGGCCTTCAACCGCGANTACGCCNTGCGCGTGCTGCCCCATGTGAANCNGCGNGTGGAAACCTTCGGCGAGGTGGTNGACAAGGCGGGCTTCTGTTTCTCCGGCATGGTGGCCGTGNAGGAAGCCGACTTCCAGCACCCCAAGCACGACNCGGAGNCGATGAAAGTCTGGCTGCAGTTCTACCTGTGGAGCTGTGAGGCGCGCCGGGACTGGCAGCGCGACGGNCTGTTCGCGGACGCCAAACANCTGGCCGACGCCCTGGAGATCAAGATCAAGGANTTNCTGTTTCCGGTGTTCGTGGCGATCGCCGGCACCAGCGCCAGTTTTTCCGTGGTCGACAGTATGGAACTGCTGGGCCCGGACATCAGCCGCGCCCGTCTGCGTCATGCCATTGACGTGCTCGGCGGCGTTTCCAAGAAGCAAACCAAGAAGCTGGAGAAGGAGTGGGCGGCCATTGTTCCGGCGAATTGAACAAGGCTTGTACAAACGGACTTCCAACTGTCAAAAACCCTGGGTGGATGCTTGACAGGGTAAGGCCGCTGCGTAAAATACGCGGCTCCACACAGGGCGCAGCCCGGTGGGACAGCTTTTGGGGCCATAGCTCAGCTGGGAGAGCGCTACAATGGCATTGTAGAGGTCGGCGGTTCGATCCCGCCTGGCTCCACCAAACACGTCCCCTTCGTCTAGTGGCCTAGGACACCGCCCTTTCACGGCGGTAACAGGGGTTCGACTCCCCTAGGGGACGCCAAATAAAAAGGTTCATCGCGGATTACCGGGAAAAGCGGCTTTGATCTTCAGGAAGAAGTAGTCGCTGTCCCGGTAGCCATAGGCCATGCGCTTGATGACCTTG
>FUFK010038572.1_pt1 | contig 57821 bp, 82 predicted proteins | sample 1021851 | NCBI WGS metagenome assembly FUFK01 (sample SAMEA51879418, study PRJEB19060) | metagenome
ACGTATTTCCTTAGCCTAAATGAAAAGGTGGGGCTTTAAACACCTTATTTTCATATAACAACGAACGCTAACTTTAACTTAATAAGGAGAATTAGTGGGTAAAGCTGTGAATAAAAGCAGTCCAGAAGCATTAGAAAATGTTCTAAATAAGCTTGTGATGGTGTGTCCTAACAAGAAAACTTATGATGAGCTAACGAGTTTGATGTTTCAGTTGTATTGTGGAAATGATTTTGGTTTAGGAAATTTTAGTCTTTCATTCCTTGATAAGATTGAGGAGTGTTGGCGCACCGGTAGAAAGAAAGCTGCACAAGCTAAAGGTTTAAAACTGGTCGTCAAAAATGCCTAACCACGTTGCTTTTCCACATCCATATCTTTTCCCGCAGCGTGGTTATGGTAATGACAGAAATAAATAACGATCTAATTAAGGCAACAATACAGCTCTGTAAAACCTTAGATGGTCCTGATCGGACTGAATTTATTGAAGACGCATACGCAGATTATCAATGGTGTGCCCATATNNNGNCTCCNAGAGAGGTNCAAAGGCANTTNNGNNATGTATTCACCAAACTTGTTAAAAATTTTGGGCACTGATATGGCAGCTGAAGTATTAAATCCTAAAACTTCAAGTGAGCAAAGACTATTTCAGGCNATTGTATTACAAGCTTTTGAAGATGCTTTGACTACACAAGGTACTAAAACTGATTCTTATTTAAAGGCCGATGCCCATGATTGGTTTTTAAATCAGAGTAAATCATTTGAGGACGTATGTTGGAATGCAGGTTTTGATCCTGAAGTTATTCATGACAAATATAAAAAGTTACTTGTAGAAGGTAAAGTTGTGTTTACTGAATTGCAGAAAGAATGGGTTCGGTATCGTGGTTTATATAGAGATTACAGGGCTGCTGATAATAGTAAAGATAGAAGAAACATCATGTTAAAAATTACAAGAGTTAAATTAAAAAGGTAATCATGGTGGACGTATATATTTTTTAACCCACGGGGGAAGCAAAAAAAATCTAAGTTCAAAATGACTAAAAACCCCCGCAGGTCTGAAATTAGCATTTTTTATACGAAACATGCTAAGCGTAAATATATCAGAAAGCTGGATAACGGACAACGGAAAAGTGACCTATATTAGAATGGTTCTAAAGTAAAAAAATTTCTACTATATAGATATTNNAGACCCCTTAACAAAAAAAAGTACCCCAGGGGGTAAAAGAGGTGTCCCTGGTGTCCCTGTAATGCTATTATTCAATAATACCAACACTTCTAATCGATTTATACGTGTCCCTCTTGGTGTCCCTATGGTGTCCCTCAGGGACACCTACTACCCCACTCTTGCGGGAACGCTATCGAAAGTTTTTTGACTACTTACTTTGTGATGAAATAATCTATATAATAGAAAATTATTATGATGAAAAAAGCATTAGAAGCTGGATTTAAATTTACTGCCTCAAAAGAAGGTCGTAGACAGGCCAAAGAAGTTTTTCGTAAGGCTTTTAGAAAATTTAAAAAACAATCAAAAAGGGAAAGAGTGCCATATCCTTTAATTAAAGCAGATGTCAAAAAGAAGATAAAAGGAACTACACTAATTACCAAAGCTGATATTAAAGCCAACCCAGGCACTAAAAGAAGAATTTTGTTAAGAATTGAAAAAGCGAAAAGAGAGAGAAAAAGAGGTGGCAAGCCACAGATATTTGGTAAGGCCTATGCATCCGATAAAGCTGGCAAAGGTATGCAAATACCACTTGTATCTAAATTAGATAGACGTAAGATACAATCTGATATAAGTGAAAGTGTAAGAGCGTTTATGAAAAAGAAAACAGGTTTTAGAAAAGGTAAATANATTAAAACTGATGAACCGTTGAATATTTACGGTAGACCAATAGGTAAAATACCAAGACAACGTGCTCTTGGTAAAGCAAAGTATGTAAGTGGAGCAACAAAAGTTTCACCACCACCGAAAAAGAAAAACAAAGGTGGTGATGTTAAAGCTATTAAAACTGTTGCAGCTAAACTTAGTAAGGCNTCAAAAGCTCACGCAGGCCAATCAAAAGTCCTAAAAAGAATTGTATCTAAATATGTTTAGATTAATTAAGTTGTTNAAAAATCTTTTAAACTTAGATTATAGAGTTAGAAGATTAGAACGTGCAAAATATTGGAAAGAGAAATATCATGGGACTAAAGAAAAAAGCATTAAGAACTGAAGATGATTTAACTCCTAAACAAAAAATGTTTGTGGAGATTTATGTAAAAGATTGGGGATCTATTACACAAGCGGAGGCGTGTAAGCGTGCAGGTTTTAATTGTAAAACTGAAAAACATTTTAGATCCATGGCATCAACATTGTTATCAAGAAGACATACTCCACATGTTGCAGCATACTTTGATAAAATGTTTCAAAAAGAATTAAAAAAATATCAGGGTGACAACCTAAGAAGATTTAAAAGATTAGATAGACTAGCTGATAAAGCTGAGAAGGAAAAGCAATTTGCAGCTGCAATCAATGCTGAGTATAGATCAGGACAATTAGCTGGTGCTTATGTTGATAAGAGAGAAGTTAGAGTAACAGGTCTGGAGGGTATGTCACGTGAAGAACTTGAAAACAAACTCAACGAGCTTAGCAAAAAAATCGATGGCTACAACGCCAAGACGATCGAAGCTGAGCCAGAGCACGTTAAACAAATTGAAGAAAGCTAGTTGGTCTGAGTGGATTAAAGCTTTCAATCATTTNCACAANCCNNAAATGTTTACTTCTATTGGNGTAATTAAAATTAAGATTNATGAAGAAAAANATTAGTGTNCCTAAAAAAGTNAAAAGCGAGATAGAAAAATATCCTATGGTCTCGGTTGAGTGGTACGANATTGTATCTGATAGTTCATGGAGTACATTTGACCAGCTCAAGAAGGCGAAGTTAGCNACTTGTATAACCAAAGGGCATTTGCTTAGTCAAACNAAAGGTGTTACTAGAGTATTTGGTGATTACTCATTTGGTGANGATGGCAAAAGTATTGAATCAATAGGAAATACTACNGTNATNCCNAANTCTGTAATCAAAGATATNAAAAAGCTTGCNTAATGAAACGTAATATAAACCAAGAAAAATTATTGTGGCAAAGAGTTAAAAAAGGCCTGACTGATTGTTATTTAACCCGCATAGAAACTACCACAATTAACGGTGTTCCTGATGTTCATGGGGTACATAAAAGCGGCATATTTTGGATTGAATTGAAATCTGATTCAGCGAACTATCCTAAGCTAAATAAGTGGCAAATAGTTTGGATTAATAAATATATCAAAGCAGGTGGTAATGTTTTTATCTTGAAAGAGACCCTCTCGAAGAGGTCTCTTAAACTGTACAGACCGGTGTCCGTGTTTACGGATCCTCGTTCACTGGTGCCGTCTCGCTCGTTCTCGTTCCCGTTACAATGGCTAACGGTGCAGCAGGAGCTGGTAAACCTTCTGCAGGATGCCCAGGGAGGAGAAAAATGAGTTAGTATCCTCGTCCTCGTTTTTAAGATCCTCGTTCCTCGTCCTCGTTTTAACATGGTGGATNGGGGGCCCCTGGATCAGTGAGCTGGGGGCTACCCCCGTGCTGAAGCTCGTGTCGTTTCTCGCCCTCGTTTTTCTTTCCCTCTTTGTTAGTTAGCGGGGGCAAGAAACGGCATCTCCTTCAGCTGGATCTCGTTCTCGTTTGAAAGGACAACGTGCACCTCGTCCTCGTTTCATAAGGATAGCACCCCCCAGCAGCTCACGAAGCTGAGGAGCTTCCCTGCAGGTACTTCAGCTGGAAAAGTTTTAGAAAAAAAGCTCTTGACAAATCTCCCATCAGGTCTTATGTAATGTCTGCAACCTTAAGACAGCACGCACTGCAGGTTGCCGTGATCCTAGTAACTGGTGCCTGTGCAACGAAGGACAAGTCCTACCAATGTGCTAGGATCTTTAACTAACAAAGGAGGATGTTGATGAAGCTCAAAAAATTAATAAAAAAAATTAACAAAGAACATGCGCCACCGGACGGCTGGAGAAAGGACGATGTCGTTAGAAAAGATCCTGGTCCTCGCCCTGGTAAGATCTATGCTTTGACTGGGGGCCCAGGCACACCCTGCATCGCTGCAGGTAATAGCTGGGAAGAAAGCGAAGTAAAGGAAACACCGTGACCTGGATCTTTATGTATATAATTGCACTGTTCGTATGGCCAACGTTTACGTTGGCCGCATCGGGCATTCTGGTGCTCTCGCTCGTTGGTGCCTTCGGATGAGTCTCGCTCGTTTAAGCCTTGAGCTGCATCACCCTGGTGAAGCTGCTGGTGAGCTTCCCCCCGTGAAACAGGTCAAGGTAATGCAAGTGTGTTAGATTCGTAGTTTAGAATCGTTCTAAAAGATAATTGTTGTATTGATAGATGGGATTTGATAAGAGAGTGAACAAACTAACAATTAACAAAAGGAAAGATATGGGACTAGATCAACATGCACATCTTCGAGGTCACAAAGTAAATTGGGAAAAGTATTACTCTGACAACGAAGAGGAAAGTAAGACAGAACATGAACAAGTTTTTGTATGGCGAAAGCATGCAAGACTGCAACAGTTCATGTCAGCCATGTGGGATAAACAAAACAAACACCACAAGCACGAGGGACATCTTGCTCATCTAGGTTTTAACGCTGACCAAGACGCACCTGTCTATATAACCGAAGAAGTCGCTAAAGAGTTAGCCGAACAAATACAAGAGGGCTATAAGGACTATGTCGCTGAAGATGGTTTCTTCTGGGGTCAACAATTCCAAGAAGAGAGCGTTAAGGAGTACAAAGAGCANGACATCAAGTTCTTGAAGTTCTGTGAGCAGGCAATCAACGATAAAAAGGTCGTTGAATATTGGTGTAGTTGGTAATGAAGTTTAAAATTAAAAGCGAGGCGACAGGTGTCGCCTCGCCTCGCTCTCGCTCAGAAAAGNGAAAAGCTNTTNNAAAGTTAAAACCTGGCGAGGCGCACCAGCGGGAGTTTACCGAGATGATAACTAGAATGTTTACTGAAATAGACGCACAACTAGAAGTTGAGCCAAAGGGGGTAAGAATCACACCAAAAACAATTACTAATATGATTAATAAAAAAGATAAAAAAAAGTTAAATTAGCTATTGCAATAATTATGGGATTTGATAAGACATCATTGCAATCATAAGATTGTAAACTTAACAAAGAGGTCAATATGACAAAAGCAATAAAGAGAGTTAAGCAGGAAGAAAAAAAAGTTATTCTTGCATATGCTCAACTAAAGCTAAAAGCTAATAGACTAAATAAAGAGTTAGACACAATGAAACAGAATGTTGTTGATGTGTTTGATAGGTCTAATCAAAACTTAATTATTGTACAAGACGAATATGGCAATAATTATGGACTACAAAAAATAAATCGTAAGCGTAAGAAATTTGAGACAGCAAATTTCAAGATTGCTCACAATGATTTATTCAACAAGTTCTGTACTGAAATAGAATACTCAGAGTACAAAGCAATNGGGAGTGACGCAGATGCCCAACAATAGTTTAATTAACATTGCTCAGGTATTAGCAAATAGAGTAGGCGAGAAATCGCCTACCCAACTCTCTGATATGCTTATTAATAATGGAGCAAAGAAACAACTCAACTATGAGATCATGTTTCAATTATTAATGGGCGAATGTGAAAAACATATATTAGAGAATGTNGGCAACCCAACTGTTGACGAGTTTAAAAATAATATACTGACTAAATTCTCAACACTAGTACAACAACTACACCCAACCCAAGAATAAACCAACAGCGTGGCTACTAGCGTAGCCACGCCACCGCCACGCCTTAGAAGGCTCTAAATCTACAACAAACTATTTTCTTAACTTTTTGCAGATCAACCACGCACAGCTCTACCGAGCTTGTAGCGACAAGGCTTTACAAAGCAATATACATAAATATACTAGGGTCCCAAACGGTATGAATTTACAAAACCTTACTGAAGACGAATTAAAAGATATAATTCTGCAAAAGCAATTACAGTGGATCAAGTTATGCCAGGATAATTTTATAATTTTTGCAGAAGCTGTGTGGGAAGATTTTATTTATAGAAAAACAAAGGACCCAAAGAAATATGGGCACCATCAAATTATTGGTGAAGCATTTCAAGATATAGCAGACGGTGATGCCAAGAGGCTCATCATTAATATGCCTCCTAGGCATACCAAATCTGAATTTGCATCTTATCTTTTTCCTGCTTGGTTCATTGGCAAGTATCCGAAAAAAAAGATAATGCAGGTATCGCACAATGCAGAACTTGCATCTAGATTTGGAAGTAAGGTTCGTAACCTTATGAACACTGCAGAGTACAAACAAATTTTTGGAAATGTAACTTTAAGAGAAGACTCTAAAGCTAAAGGACGTTGGGAAACAAATCATGGTGGTGAGTATTTTGCAGCCGGTGTCGGTGGTTCGATTACCGGTCGTGGTGCTGATTTATTAATTATTGATGACCCACATACAGAACAAGACTCCATGTCAGACTCAGCAATGGACAGAGCTTACGAATGGTATAGTTCAGGACCCAGACAGCGTTTACAACCCGGTGGCCGTATTCTAGTGGTCATGACCCGTTGGGCGGTAGACGATCTTACAGGAAGGCTCATCAAAGCACAAAGTGAACCAAAAGCGGATAAGTGGGACATAATCGAGTTTCCTGCAATACTACCAAACGATGAACCTGTATGGCCTGAGTATTGGAGTAAAGAAGATCTAGATTCAGTTAAAGCATCTATCTCAACAAAAAATTGGAATGCACAATACATGCAGGACCCAACTTCAGAAGANGGTGCNATTATCAAACGTGAATGGTGGCAGGAGTGGAATGAGGAGTATCTACCAAAACTACTACATGTCATACAAAGTTACGATACTGCATTTTCTAAAAAAGAATCTGCAGATTATTCAGCTATAACCACTTGGGGAATATTTGAGCCTGTAGAAGGTTATGAGAAATGTATAATACTTTTAGATGCAATGAAGGGAAGATTTGACTTTCCAGATCTTAAAAATGTAGCGTTAGAGCAATATCAATACTGGGAACCGGAAACCGTAATCATTGAGGCTAAAGCTTCAGGACAACCTTTGATACACGAATTAAGACGTGCAGGTATACCTGTAATTGATTATGTGCCTGCAAGAGGCAGAGATAAGCATACACGTATAAACAGTTGTGCTCCTGTGTTTGAATCTGGTATGGTGTATGCACCTACAGATGAGCACTTTGCACAAGAGGTTATTGAGGAATGTGCAGCATTTCCTAATGGTCAGTATGATGACTATGTAGACAGCATGACCCAAGCTGTGTTAAGATATCGGCAAGGTGGATTTGTAAGTACCTACTCTGATGATTGGGATGACCCACCAATAAAATTAGAAAAGGAATATAAATATTATTAGGAGATATTATGCCACTAAGAATGTTAACAGAGGATCAAAAAACAGCTGCAAGAGATGCAAGAATGTCAGAGAGGAGAGAGCGAGATCAAGAAGGTAAAGGTAAAAGAGGAATGGTTCCAAAAACGGAAACTTCTATGAGATTAGATCAAATAGAAAAAAGAAGAATACAAAGACAAAAATTTGCAAGAAGAAGAAAACCTTTGACTAAGCAAGGAGCTCGAGATATGAGAAGACCTGTTCAACCAACGGCAAGATTTGAGACTGGAAAACCTATGAGACCTAGAGTAACGGTCAAAACTAAAGAAGGTAATTTCGAATTCAAAAAAGGTGGGATGAAAAAAATGTTAACAGGTGGTCAATTAAAAATTGCAGCCAAAGCTCCACCAACAAATAAAATTGATGAAAAAGATTTTGCAGTCTTAAGAGAAGAAAAAGCAAAGCAAAGAGGTAAAGGTTTACAAGATGAAAAGATGAAACCAGGTAAAGTTATGAAAGCGAGACGTGGAGATTTCATTAAAAGAAGAATGATGTTAGCTGGTAAATCAGATGGTGATACTTCTTTCGATGCAAAGATGAGAGCACAGGATGCAGGAGTAATTGATAAAAAAACTGGAAAAGGTAGAAAAAAATTTATGGAGAAAGCGAAATCTGTAAAATTAGGTAAAAGACTTCTTATTCCAATTGCAATTGGTATCGCTGCGGTACAAGGTATGAAAGCAAAAATGAAAAAGAAAAAAGAAGAACCTAAGAAAAAAATGGGTGGTGGCATGATGAAAAAAAGAATCGGTGGTATGTCAACTAAAGATGATAATAAGAGAGATATTAGAAAAGTAGAGTCGATGATTGGTGCATCTAGAAGTTCAAAAAGAGAACAAGCAATTAAAAAAAGCGACACAGCTTCTGCAAAAAAAGCAATNGGTATGAAGAAAAGTATAACTTCAAAAGGCTCTACAAGAATTAAGAAAGATTTTGTAGGCTACATGGGTGGTGGCATGATGCAGAAATACAACAAAGGTGGTGGTGCTGACATGGGATCTCCAAGAATGAAAGCAAAAGCTGTTATCGAAAAAGCTAGAGATGCAATACAAAGAAAAAAAAGGATAAGAGCTATGCAAGGGTTTACTTCAAAAGATCCTATGCCTAAAAAAATGGGTGGTGGCATGATGCAACGACCTATGGGTATGATGAAAAAAGGTCAAATGGTTAAAGCCCGTGGTGGCGGAATGGCAAGAATAAAACCTACTAAAATGTTCTAGGAGGGACTATGTCCCTAAAGGGTCTTTTAAAATTTGGAAGTAGGTTGCTGAGAGGTAGAAAAGAATCAGCGACACCGACTACCGGACAACAGACAAAACTATTAAGTTATGAAGGTAAAGGCTCACAGGCCACCGGACAAGAACTTGCTCGTCAAGAAATTAAAAACCCACCAATAGTTCTTAACAAAACAGAAGCACTGCACATGGGAGATAAAACTGCTCCTGCGTTTGGTTCCTCTACATATGATTGGGTGATGAGAAAAGGTCGAGGTCAATACACTGCTGACGAATGGGTAGATCATCTCACATCAACAAGAAAAGAAAATTTTGAAATATTTGGTAAACCTGCAACTAGGTTAGTGCGAGGTGAAAAAAGATTTAAGTACGATCAAGGGCCGTTTGCTGGAAAAGAAGTGACGATTAATAAGGAAGAATTGTTTGATTCTAATGTAGCTATTTTTGATTCTGGTGGAAATTTAACGGGTGGTCTTCTTTATGCTGCAAAACAAACAGGTGATAAACTAGACGCTAACACGATNGGTAATATGATTAAGATGAATCCTGTTAATAGATTAAAAGCAACAGAGTTTGGTTTACCTGCGGGTGTTTTAGATAAAGTTAGAACCAAAATTGATGATGCGAATAACACATTAGGCACCTTGTTTTATCAATTCAAAAATCAAGGTAATGAACAAGTTTCTCAAGCAATTGCTAATGCAAGGTATAGTCTTTCTGGTTTAAAAAATTCACCTGGAGATAATTCTGCATTATTAGCTGCCATAGATGATTTAAAGTTTGTAAGAAATGCACAAGCTCTTACAGGTGCTCAAAGAAAAATGATAAACAAAATTATAGGTGAGTTAGATGAGAGTATAAGACCGATAAAAAATACTAAAACATATTATCAAGATGAAACAAACTACACTCTTCAGGGCGGCAAAGATTACAAAGAGGTTGTTTTTAATTTAGATGAAGCNATTCCAACAAACCAAAGTCCTTTTAAAAGTCCAGGGCACTTTGGTGATACAGGTCTTAAAAATCAAATTTACCATTTACGATATGATACAAGATTTACACCAGATGGAAAAANAGGTTATTTAATTCACGAGATACAATCAGATGTAAACCAAAGAGTTGCTAAAAATTATAGCAAAGCACAAATGTTAGGTGGTGAGGTTAGATCTAATCCGTTTAATGCAGATATCGAAATGGCGGCTTTATCTAATCAAAGGTTTAATATTTTAAGACAGATAGAAGATGGTATTGCAAAACAAGATAGTACAAAAGTTATGGCATTACAGTCGAGTCTAAAAAATGTGATTAAAAAAATTGAAAGAATGCAGACACGAAAAGGTTCCAAAGAAGATTATTTTCCTTTAGTTGAAGCTGATGCGTACGGTGACCATGCTTTAAAATATCTTGTGCAAAAAGCAGCAAGAGAAGGCGTGGACTTTGTGGCTGTTGCTCCATTTAATAAATTAAGTTTTAGGCAAGGTTACAAAGCAGGTAATGAAAGATTTTATGGTTACCCATCTGGTAAGGGTATTAATAATAAGGGAAGTGCTGTCATGCCAGATCTAATGAAAAAATTAAGTAGACTTTACTCTACAAAAGCGGGGCAACAAAAATTATCTTTATCAGATCCAAAACTACCATACAAAAAGGTAAGTTCAGATTCTTTCAAATATCCTGATAAACAAGGGGCCAAAGTTATTAAAAGCACTTATCATGAAGACGCTGTTAATTATCCTGCAAAAGGCTACACACAAATTCTTCAAAATGATCCAAGGTTGTATTTTGATGCTTTTGCGATTAAGGTAGTCCCTGCAATGAGAGGCACACAAAAAACCTATAAAAGAACAGGTGGACTTGTGGTAGATATATTTAAACCTATGAGGTACAATAGACCATGGCTGTAGAAAAGAACGAAGAAATTATATCAGAAGACGCTAAAGTTGAAGAGGTTGTTGAACAACCAGACGGTTTACCTGTTGACGTAGAAGTTGAGGGTGAAGAAGTTGTAGAAGAGAGACCTCAAGATGACTTTAACGCTAATCTAGCAGAGAACATGGATGAGAGAACATTGAGAGAAATGTCCTCTGAACTAATAGAAGAATATAAAAAAGATAAAGTTTCTAGAAAAGATTGGGAAGACGCATACATAAAAGGTTTAGATCTACTAGGCACAAAATACATGAATGTGACTAGACCATTTAAAGGTGCATCTAATGTTACACACCCTATGTTGTCTGAAGCAACTACACAATTTCAGGCACAAGCTTACAAAGAATTAGTACCAAGTGATGGCCCTGTAAGAACACAAACAGTTGGTTTGAAAACACCTGCGGTAGAGCAACAAGCAGAACGTGTTAAAGAATATATGAATTATCTTCTNATGGAAGAGATGGAAGAATACACAACTGATATGGATCAGATGTTATTCTACTTACCTTTATCAGGATCAACATTTAAAAAAGTATATTACGATGAATTATTAGGAAGACCTGTTTCAAAATTTATACCAGCAGAAGATATTGTNGTGCCTTATTATGCATCTGATTTAAAAGATTGTGAGAGAATAACTCATGTNATTAAGATGACAAAAAATGAAGTTATTAAAAAACAAGCTGCAGGTTTTTATAGAGATATAGAATTAACAGAAGGCTCTACAGATCAAGATAATCTTTCAAAAAAAATTAATGAACTAGAAGGTGTTAAAAGCACAGGAGGAGATTATCTACANACAATATTAGAAATGCATGTAGATTTAAATTTAGACGACTATGAAAATTTTGATGACAAAGCCAAAAAAATTAAAATACCTTATGTGGTAACGATTGATGAGGGTTCAGGAGAAATTTTATCTATTTATAGAAACTATACTCCAGGAGATTTAAACTATTCTAGAGTAGAATTTTTTGTTCATTACAAATTTTTACCAGGACTTGGCTTTTATGGTTTTGGTTTAACACATATGATAGGTGGTTTATCAACTGCAGCTACACAAGCATTAAGACAATTGATTGATGCTGGTACTTTAAAAAATTTACCAGCAGGTTTTAAATCTAGAGGCATAAGAGTTAGAGATGATGACCAACCAATACAACCTGGAGAGTTTAGAGATGTAGATGCACCAGGCGGTAACATCAGAGATCAGTTTTTTAATTTACCTTTCTCAGAGCCGAGTGTAACTTTATACAATTTACTCGGCTTTGTGGTACAAGCAGGACAAAAATTTGCTGCGATTACGGACACAGCTGTAGGTAATGACACTCAAAACAGAGCAGTTGGAACAACAGTTGCNTTAATGGANCGTGGTTCACGTGTTATGAGTGGTGTTCACAAGCGTTGTTACTATGCAATGAGGTTAGAATTTAAAATTTTATCTAGAATTTGTGGTGAGTTTTTACCACCAGAGTATCCGTACGATGTTTACGGTGGCCCAAGACAAATAAAAGCCGCAGATTTTGATGGAAGAGTTGATATTTTACCTGTTGCGGATCCAAATATTATGTCTATGGCACAAAGAGTGACATTAGCACAAACGCAATTACAAATTGCATCATCAAATCCTGCAATTCACAACATACATGAGGCTTACAGAAGAGTTTATGAGGCGTTAGGCACTAAACAAATTGAAACTTTGTTAAAACCTGCACCAAAACAACCAGAACCAATGGATCCTGCAAAAGAAAATGCACGTGCTTTGCAAATGAGACTACTTACGGCCTTTGAATTCCAAGATCATGACGCTCATATAGCTGCACACATGGCTTTCATGGCAACTAGAATGGTTCAAATCAATCCGCAAGTTTATGCTTTGCTGCAATCACACGTATCTGATCACATTTCATTTAAAGCTAGAGCAGAAATTAATGCTTCTATGGCACAAAACCCACAAATGGTTGAAATGCAACAAGCAGATCCAGAACAATTTGCAATTATGTATGATGCAGAGGTAGCAAAAAGAACTGCGCAGATAACTTCAGAGCTTGCACAAACAGAAATGCAGGCAAATGCTGCCAAACAAGATCCGTTAGTAAGAATTAAACAACAAGAAGTTGATTTAAGAGCTATGGACATGCAGAGAAAAGCAGAAGAGACACAATTTAAACAAGCACAAGAGAATCAGAGAGCTGCAGATAGATTAGAGTTTGATTATGATAGATTAGCAACTCAAGATCAGCAATCAGATGAGAGATTAAAGGTGGCGAGGGAGAAAATAGATGCAAAAAAATAAAAAAGGACTAAGCGGTGGTAAAAAATCAGGGCCACCTCCAAAATCAGGACCTAATCCACAGGGTCTANNAAAAGGAGGATGCCCACATAGAGAACCAGGAGCTAAATCTGATATCAAAGGGATTAAAGACATACAAGTTACCGGAAAAAAGTTCATCGGTTTACGATAATCTAGCAGAAAACGAAAAAATTTTATTTTTAGCAGGTGTTTTTGATGGAGAGGGTAGTTTTGGCATATGGTCAAAGCTTAAAACCAAAAAATACTTTGCCTGCTCTGTAGAAATGACAGATAAAGACATGGTTAAAAGGTTTCATGACTTTTTTGGCGGTGCTTTTTATCTCTGTAAAAGAAGAAAACAACATCATAAAGACACTTGGAGATGGCGTATCAATGGTAAGGGGGCTTTAAATACGATTGATAAAATGATAGATTATTTAAGTAAAAGACGTAAGGAGAAATTTAAACATGTGGTTCAGTGCCTTAAAATTGGGATTAAACGCAGCTAGTCATATCTATAAGAAGAAACAAGAAACTAAAATGGCTATGGCAGATGCACAACACATGCATGCCGCTAAGATGGCTCGAGGAGAAAGTGAGTATCAGGGCAAACTTTTAGAGGCAAGACAATCGGACTGGAAAGACGAGTTCGTGTTGGTCGTGTTAACGCTCCCGATTCTAGTGATTGCTTATGGGGTCTTCTCAGACGATCCTGGTGCGTCTGCAAAAATAAAAGAATTCTTTGTTCAATTCCAACAGCTGCCGTCATGGTTCACAAATTTATGGATCCTTGTAGTGGCATCGATATATGGTATAAAAGGAACACAGATATTTAGAGGAGGAAAAAAATAAATGACAAAATTATGTCCAAGAGGTAAAGCCGCTGCAAAGCGAAAATTTAAAGTTTATCCNTCAGCATATGCTAATGCCTATGCTAGTAAAATTTGTGCAGGAAAAATAAAAGATCCATCTGGAGTTAAAAGAAAAGATTTTAAAGGACCAAAACCAGCAGCTATGGGTGCAATGATGAACAAACCAAAAAAAGCAGCAGTTGGTGCTATGATGATTGGTAAAAAAATGATGGAAGAAAAAATGCCAGCTGCAGGAGCTGCATTAAAGATGAAGAAAAAACTTTTAGGTCTGAATAAAGGTGGCGGTGCTGATATGAGCAAAGTAAAAACAAAAAAAGCAGGGCCAGCAGGTGGTTTAAGAAAAAGAAAGAGAAAACCAACTATGCTTGATGAAAAAGGTTTTCAATTAAAATATCCTAACAGAGGATCTCAACCTGGTAATCCAGTTGTAATGTATAGCGTTAAAGAAGGTGGTTTGACTGCTGAATTAAATAATCCTGCAAAAGGTTATACTGCAGGTGGAATGGCAGATTATTACAAAGATTTAATGTAATGCAAAAAAATATCCAGTACATGAGTGAGGGAGGCCTCAAAAAGTGGTTTTCTCAAAAGTGGGTGGATATAGGTGCAAAGAAAAAAGGTGGAGGTTTTAAACCATGTGGAAGAAAATCTGCAAGTGGATCAAAAAGAAAATACCCCAAATGCGTGCCTGCTGCAAAAGCCGCCCGAATGACAGAATCGCAAAGGCGTTCTGCTGTTGCAAGAAAGAGAAGTAAAGCTCAGGGTGTTGGTGGTAAACCAACTAACGTAAAAACGTTTGCATAAAACTTAAAAATTCTTATAGTCACAATATGCGTGACACAATCTTAAAAGCATTAGAAGATAAATATAATGCTGACATTTCAGAGGCAGANGCGAATCTAAAAATATATCTAGAAAATCCCGTTGGAGTTGCAGAGCATCCAGATATTGTAACAGAGGCTGATAAACTTGTTGCAAAAATTGCAGAAGCAGAGGATAAACTAGAAATATTAAAAGAATTTAATGATTGAAGGCGATAGCATAGAATACGATTTAATTGAAAAAATTTGTAGCCTTATCATGAGTGATAATCCATTTACTTGTGAAGTTGGAGTAAGATTAGGTAAAGGCTCACAAACTATTTTAGAATCTTTAAAACACAAAAATCACTGGCATATCGGAATAGATCCATATGGTGATATTGAATACGATCACTTTGACAAAGACTCACAAATTGAACATACAAGTGGCATATCTCCTAAATATCCAAATTCAATGAAAACAACATTGTTACAAAATTTAGTTTATGAAAACTTCACTTTATTCGAAATGAGTGATGACGATTTTATGGCCAGATATTCCGATGGTGTACCAATATATAAAAACAAAAGAANAGTAAGAAACGATTATGATTTAGTTTTTTTAGATGGCCCACATAAAACAATAAATGTTTTAAAAGAATTAATTTTTTTTGGTGAAAGATTGAACCACAAAGGTTTTATAGTCTTAGATGATTTTGAATCTTTTAAATCTAAAATGTGCATTGAGGTTGCAGAATTAATAAATATTAAACCTATGCATATTGGCAAAAATAAAATAATACTAAGGAAGTATTAATGGATTATAATACGATATCATTGGTTCAAAATGTAATTAGAAAATTACTTGAGAGATGTAAACAAGCAGCTATATATAGTGTTGACACTATTGAGGAACTACAATATGTTAGGGGACAAATCAAATCTTTAGAAGATTTGCAACAGGAACTAAAAGACCTGCTGAACAAACAGGAGTTAGAAGATGACAATGTCCACGGTAAAACCGAAACGGACTGATAAAAAACTTGAAGACTCGTATAAACCCGAGGCAGAAGTAAAAACAGTCCTTGATCCCAAAGCAATAGACGACAATTTATTAGATAGATTACCATCACCTACAGGTTATAGGTTATTGGTATTACCTTATGCAGGCCCTAAAAAAACAAAGGGCGGTATAATTTTATCTGATACAACACAAGAAACAATACAGATGACAACCGTCTGTGGCCTTGTTCTTAAAATGGGTAATCTTTGTTACAGAGACAAAGATAAATTTCCGTTAGGACCTTGGTGTAAACTACATGACTGGATTATTTTCAGTAGGTACGCTGGTTCAAGATTCAAGATAGAAGGTGGAGAGGTTAGAGTATTGAATGACGATGAAGTCATTTCAACTATAAAAAATCCACGTGATATTTTGCACCATTATTAAGGAGGACAAATGGCTGAAGAAAACAAAGTTCCAGAGGTGGAATTAGACACCGATGGAGTTCAAGAACAGTCCGTAGAAGTTGCGGAACAACAAAATGAACCTGATGCTACAGAAATCAAAAAAGAAAATGTAGATTTAGGTTACACTGATCATTCTGAAAAAAGAACCTATGAGAAGAAAAAAGATCATGGTCAAGATATTTCTTATGAGAATGAAAGAGAACAAAAGTTAGAAGAAAAGGCAGAACCAGAAGATAAAGGTGAGCTTGGCGAATATTCTGACAAAGTTCAAAAGAGGATCAAAAAACTTACGTTTCAAATTAGAGAAGCTGAGAGAAGAGAGAAAGCAGCTCTAGAATATGCAAAAGGTATCAAAGATAAATTTGATACTGTTGAAAAAAAGTTTGATGAGACAGACACAAATTACCTTAAAGAGTATGATGCAAGAATAGACTCTGAAAGGGACAAAGCAAAAAATAATCTCAAAATGGCTTTAGAGGCACAAGATGCTGAAAAAATCATGGAAGCTAATGATGAACTTACTAAATTAGCTGTTGAGAAAGAAAAAGTTTCTATGTCGCTTGGTGAAAAAGAGGCAAAGAAAAAAGATGCTGAATCAAAACCTAGTCAAACAGAGCAACAACCACAGGCTCCAATCAGTCCCAAAGCTCAGAAGTGGGCAGAGGAAAACGATTGGTTCGGGACTGATAGAGTTCTAACTGGTGCTGCTATGAGTATCCATGAGGATCTTGTACAGCAGGGAATTGACGGGGAAACTGATGAGTATTATAATCAAATAAACAAACGTATGAAGGAATATTTCCCTCAGAAGTTTGCCGAATCTTCGACTGAAGAACCAACAAAAGCTGCACCCGTCCAGAACGTAGCTTCTGTTAGTAGAAGATCAGGTGGACGCAAGTCTGTGAAACTCACCAAATCACAGGTAGTTATCGCTAAGAAATTAGGGGTGCCACTAGAGGAATACGCAAAATACGTGAAGGAAGGAGTATAACATGGAAAAAGTTAAAGCCTCACGCACGTCCGATACTAGAGCTAAACAAGCTAGAAAAAAAGATTGGACACCACCATCCAGTTTGGATGCGCCAGCTGCACCGCAGGGGTACTGTCATAGATGGATACGTACATCCACTGCAGGTTTCGAAGACGTTGCTAACGTTTCTAAGAAACTAAGAGAAGGTTGGGAATTTGTTAAAGCCGAAACACTTTTAAGTGAAATAGGTGAACACGACTACCCAATTATTTCTGAAGGAAAACATGCTGGGCTAATCGGAATTGGGGGCCTTGTGTTGGCAAGGATACCAGAGGAGATCTTGAAACAACGTGCTGAGTATTTTAGAAAAATAACTCAAGATAGAGCAGACGCTATTGATAGAGATCTTATGAAGGAACAACACCCGGACATGCCAATCAATATTGATAGGCAGTCTAGAGTTACCTTTGGCGGTTCTCGTAAAAAGTAATATTTTTGCGATACCTATAAGTAACTTGGATAAGTTAAATATAAATAAACGGAGATAAACAACTATGGCAAATCAACTAGAAAAGTTCGGTCTAAAACCGTACAGAAAACTAGATGGTACACCATTAGCTGGTGCTCAAAACAGATATACGATTAAAGCAAACTACAATCAAAATATCTTCCAAGGTGATTTGGTAATACCTGTGTCAACTGGAAATATTGAGAGACATGTAGCTAATACATCGGAAGCTGTTGTGGGCGTATTCAACGGATGTTTTTTTACTGATCCAACTACTGGAAAGCCTACATTCAAAAACTTTTATCCGGCATCAACAAATGCAAGTGACATTACTGCATTTGTAATTGATGATCCAGATGCAGTGTTTTTAATGAATGCAGATGCTGCTTTCACAAGAGCGGATCTATTCAAAAACTACTCGTTGGATTCCAACAATGGAAGTACAACAACTGGTATATCGCAAGCGATGCTTGATGTTGGAACTTCTGGAACTGCAACTACTTTTGCAATACAAGCAATTGATATTTCGCAAGACCCAGAAAATTCTGACACTGCAACATCTAACGCAAACATACTAGTTAGAATCAACAACCACTTCTTTAGAAGTGGAACAGGTATAGCATAAGGAGAATAAACTATGGCAATATCACGATCGCAACTAGTCAAAGAACTAGAGCCAGGTTTGAATGCCTTATTCGGCCTGGAATATAGTAGATATGAAAATCAGCATGCTGAAATTTATACTACTGAAACATCTGACAGAGCTTTTGAAGAAGAAGTAATGTTAGCGGGTTTTGCTTCTGCACCAACTAAACAAGAAGGTGCTGGAGTTGTGTTTGATCAAGCTACTGAAACTTTCACAGCTAGATACACTCACGAAACTATCGCTTTAGCATTTGCTATCACTGAGGAAGCAATCGAAGACAACCTATACGATAGATTAGCTGCAAGATACACAAGAGCTCTTGCAAGATCTATGGCAAACACAAAACAAGTGAAAGCTGCAAACGTATTGAACAATGCACAAGTTACTACAGTAACTGGTGGAGATGGAGTATCTTTAATTAATGCTTCTCACCCACTAGCAACAGGTGGTACTTTTTCAAATGTTCTAGCTACGGCTGCAGATCTTAACGAAACTTCACTTGAGCAGTCATTAATTGACATTGCTGGTTTTGTTGATGAGAGAGGCTTAAGAATAGCAGCTCAAGGTAGAAAAATGATAATTCCAAAAGAATTACAATTTACTGCTGAGAGAATTATGAAGTCTCCAATGAGACCTGCTACTGCAGATAATGACATCAATGCAGTAAGAAGCATGGGAATGGTACCAGAAGGATATGTAGTAAACAACTTCCTATCTGATACTGACTCTTACTTCTTGTTGACAGATGTGCCTAACGGACTAAAGATGTTTGTTAGATCACCTATCAAAACTGCAATGGAAGGTGACTTCGATACTGGTAACGTTAGATTTAAAGCTAGAGAAAGATACTCTTTTGGATTTTCTGATCCAAGATGTATATTTGGTAACGGAAACTTACCAACTAGCTAATACTAATTAACAGTATTACTGATTAGGGGCGGTGTTTTACATCGCCCCTTTTTTTATGTATAATGTTAAGACCTAGATTAATTATTATGTTGACTGACTAGGCAGACGGTATAGAGACAGCATAGTACAATGGCTATACACAAAGGAGAAAATTATGGCTAGAACAACGTTTAGTGGACCAGTAAGATCCTTAAGAGGATTTTTAGGTTCAGGTCCAGAAATGGCACAATCAATTTCAGGAACAGTTGATGGTGGAACAGACATCGCAGGAATTGATAAATACCAAGGTAAAATTATACAGGTCGGAAACGCTAACACTGTGTTTAATTTACCTTCAATAATCGACACTTCAACTTCAGCAGTAGCAGGTGCAGATGATCCAAATTCTACAAATAGAGTTGGAATAAATTATAAGTTTGTGATCACTACAAGTTTAACGAGTTCAAACACATTCGTTTTGAACGCTGGAACTGCAGCAGGTAGATCAACAGCCGATGTATTTAGAGGTTGCGCATACTACAACAACACTGCGACTGATCCAGGAGCTGTAACTGCATTTAATGCAGGAGGCACTGATACTCTAACTTTAGATGCCACTACTAGAGGTGGTCTAGAGGGAACTGTGGTTGAATGTCAAGCAGTTGACGGTTTAATATGGCAGATTACTGCATTACTAGTTGGTAATGGTACATTTGTTACACCTTGGAGTTAATAATTAATTAGTGGCTCCTTCGGGAGCCACATTAAAGGAGATTTATGAGTTTTAAAACTGACATACAAGCAACAAGATCAGACGCTGCTGCGGGTGCTTCAGCTATTATTGCTCAACCAATTAGGTTGAGAGGAATAATAATTGCTTCAAGCGGAGGTGGTGCAGGAGTTCTAGAATTAACTACAACCTCTAATACAGGGACAACTTTATTTCAAGCTGATGTTCCATCAGGAGATGTGATTAATTTTAATTTTCCAGAAGATGGAATTTTATTTCCAGCAGGAATATTCTGTAAAACAAAAACACATGTCACGGCATATACTTTGTTAACAGATAAATTTTCTGGACCGAACTTAACTACATCTAATAAATAATTTTAGACAATGTCTAATTTTAAAAAATTAGAGGCATTAAAAAGAGGTGGTGATGTTATGCCAGCTCGTAATAAAAAAAATTTTAGACCCACAGAAAAGGGTGCTGGAATGACACGTGCAGGAGTAGCTGCATATAGGCGTGCTAATCCAGGTTCAAAATTAAAAACGGCTGTAACAGGTAAAGTTAAACCTGGCTCTGCAGCTGCAAAAAGACGTAAATCATTTTGCGCAAGATCAGCTGGGCAAATGAAAAAGTTTCCGAAAGCTGCTAAAGATCCAAACTCAAGATTAAGACAGGCTAGAAGAAGATGGAAGTGTTAACATGTATNAACTGCGGTCACGCTTGTCACTGTAAAGGTGTTGGTCCATATTTTAATACTAACCAATGCTTGACAGTGCCAAACTGTGGATGTTTAAATTGTGTGCATGAAATAATAAAGGAGAAGAATATGAAAATAATAGAAAAAATTAAAAAAATTATTGTTTGGCCTTTTAAAAAGGTNAAACAATGGTGGCATACTTGGGGTTAAATGTATTTGGAGGATAGTCAGAATGGATTACAGATTTACAGCAGTGCTGATAATTTTATTTTGTCTTCTGGCTATTTTTTTAGAACCTGGTTATATTAAATAATGAGTAAAAAACCACTCAACATATCGGAAGAGGCAGCCGTGCAGATGCCTATGAAGACGGTTGCCTCGCTGATCGTTATCGTAGCACTCGGCACCATGGGCTATTTTCAAATTATAGAACGCCTCAATGTTGCAGACACTCGTATACAGATCATGGAAAAAGACTTGGAAGAAAACACAGAGTTTAGAATAAAGTGGCCACGTGGACAACTAGGATCACTGCCCGCAGATTCTGAGCAGTTCATGATGATCGAGGATCTTTATAAGACCACGGATAAACTTAATGCACACATAGAATCTATGGCATTAAACAAAGTTAACATTGAATTTTTACGAGGACAAATGGACAAAGTCTTAGTTGATATTGAAAAATTAAAAGACTCAAATAGAGAAATGAAATATACAAACGGTAGCGGACAATGATAGAGTCTGTGGTAGCCCTCCTGATGTTTGTAAACGCAGAAATTAAAGAGGCTCGTTTGCAGGTTGATGGTATGGCTCAATGTTTACGTGGTAAGCGTCAGGCTGAAAGACAATACAGTGAAACTATAATGTATAAATGCTGGAAGGGTGAGGCAGAGTTAGAATTGAATATTGATGGCTCTTACTCTATAAAAAAACTTATTGTTGATTAATGGCATATTTAAATGCAAACATACCACCTATTTATTGTAAAATAAGAAAGGAATATCTTTATGATATGGACAAAAATTATAAAGGACAAAGTAGTGACTGTGTTATCTTTGGTCTTAGCTCTATTTCAGGTAGGGCTATCCTATTTAATATCATGTTACCCAACGGTGCGTGCTATTGGAGGTTGCCTATATCAGCGTTTTTCCAAAAACATCTTTCTAGATCCGAAGTGCCAGATATGCAGCCACACGAGCTTGAATTGTGGAATTGTTTTAGTTATTGGCCTAGCGTTCATTGCTTTGATTGGTTGGATGGTTTAAACGGCAAATATTTAGGTTTAGATAAAAAATTTTATCATGGTAAATATTTATTCACAGTCGACTGGGCACATCCAGATACTAATATCTTGGATACTGAACACTCTGAAATACCTCAAGAACACAAGTGTGCACATATACTGGCTCTTAATAATGGTAATTATGCAGCTCAGCCTAATAATCGTTGTCTTTGGCACGTTAACAGTTATACTACTGATAGCTCTTGGCCTGACTATAAAGTTCAAACTACTTACTGGGATGCAGAGGATAATGACATGGTGACAGAAGACTCAGATAAAATGTTTTACAAAATGGAGAATAAAGATGAATCTAACACGTAATTTTAGCCTCTCAGAATTAATTAAATCAGATACTGCTATTAGAATGGGTATAAACAATAACCCAAGTGCAGAACAAATAGAAAAACTAAAAGCACTATGTGAAAATATTTTGCANCCAGTGCGTGATCATTTTGGCAGAGTAAAGGTTACCAGCGGGTTCCGTTCAGAGCAGCTTTGCCTAGCCATAAAAAGTTCGGTCAACAGTCAACATGCTAAAGCTGAGGCTTGCGATTTCGAATGTATAGGTACAGACAATGCAGAATTAGCTGATTGGATTCACAAAAACTTACCGTATGATCAGCTTATCCTTGAGTTCTATACTCCAGGTGAGCCCAATAGTGGATGGATACACTGTAGCTATATTCCTGAACAACCAAGGAAACAATTCTTGCATGCATTTAAAAAAGAGGGTAAAACTAAATATGCACCTGTAATAGGTAAAGCTGTAGATTTAATATGAAAGACCCACTAAAAGGCACAGGCAAAAAACCAAAAGGTTCTGGTAGAAGACTTTATACAGATGAGAATCCTAAAGATACCGTTAGAATAAAATTTGCAACTCCTGCTGATGCAAGAGCTACAGCTGCAAAGGTTAAAAGAATAAACAAACCATTTGCTAGAAAGATACAAATTTTGACTGTTATGGAGCAAAGAGCTAAAGTAATGGGCAAAACAGGAGTAGTGAACATTGCCAAAAAAGCCAAAGAATCCATTCGCAGAAGCCGTAAGGTCTAGAACATTTCGTCTAAGAGTGCTATTATCTAAGAAGTTGTACAACCGCAAAAAGGAGAAACAAACTATTCTCAAAGCGGCCGCTAAAAAGGAGGATTGATGCCACTAAATAAAAAAGGCAAGAAGATAATGAAGGCTATGAAAGACCAATACGGTGAAAAAGAAGGTAAAGCTGTATTCTATGCCTCCAAAAATAAAGGCACTATAAAAGGTGTGGAAAAGAAAGTAATGAAAGCTGCTATGGGTAGAGCTGCATTTTCTGAGACAACTTCAAAAGCTCCAGGTACAAAAATGAAAGAAGAACCGTACATAGGTTCTTATATGAAGTCTGAGTTAGCAGGAAAAAAAGTTAATAATCAATCTTTAGTAAATTATTATGGAGATATGTTGAAAGGATTTAAAAATGGCTAAGAAAGATATTAAGATTGTGGATTTAATAGATAGGTTTGGTAAAGCAAGAGTTTTAAAAGCTTTAACAAAAAGAAGATTTACTAATAAAAAAAGAGTTGAAGAGAGGAAAACAGGTCAAAAACATATGGGATTCAATAAAGGTTCTGGTGAGAACGGTGTTGTATACAGAGATAAAAAAGGTAAAAAAATTACAAAAGAAAAAGCTATGAAAGCTTTTGATAGAGCAGACGCTGCTGAAAGAAGAGAAAGGGGAATGAGTAAACAGAAACCATATCCACCTGGAATGAATGTAGGTGGTATGACAGCTGGTGCACAATCTGCATTAGGAAGATTACAAAAAGCACAGATGATAAAAAATGAAAGCTATTCTGCAAAAAGATTTCCCTTAGTAGATAAAGAAGGTAAACCTAAAAAAGTTAAGCCACCTAAAAAAGAACCCTTCAGAGACAAAGGAAAAGGTGAATATAGAAAAATGAAAATAGGTGGTCTTGCTGATTACTATAAGGATATTATTTAATGGCAACATCAGGAACAACAGCGTTTAATCTAAACATAGATGACATAATTCAAGAGGGTTATCAAAGGTGTGGTCTGAGAACTAACTCTGGATATGATTTAAGATCTGCTAGAACAAGTTTAAATTTATTATTTGCAGAATGGGGTAATAGAGGTATTCATTTATGGAAAGTTGAGTTAAACGAAAAAAGTCTAGTATCAGGACAGGCTGCTTACACAGTAAATGCAGATGTCAATGATGTGTTAGAGGCTTTTATATCATCTACATTAGCTGCTAGTGATAGTTCATCTACTCAAGACGTTTCATTGACAAAGATTGATAGATCAGCATATGCGGCTTTGCCTAACAAATTATCTACAGGCACGCCATCACAATATTATGTTGATAGACAAAAAACACCAATAATTAATTTGTATCAAACACCAGATTTAAATACTTATACAGCGTTAAAATACTATGTTATTAAAAGAATTGAAGATGCAGGAGCTTACAGTAACGATGCGGATGTTGCGTACAGATTCCTACCATGTATGGCAGCAGGTTTAGGGTATTATTTATCAATGAAAGTAAACCCAAAATTAGTACAACAAAACAAACAAATATATGAAGATGAAATGAAAAGGGCATTAGATGAAGATGGTCAAAGAACATCAACGTTTATTAGTCCACAATCATTTTATCCGTCAGGAGTATAATGGGAACATACGCAACAGGTAAAAGATCAAAAGCTATATCTGATAGATCAGGTATGGAGTTTCCTTATGAGGAGATGGTAAAAGAATGGAACGGCTCACTTGTGCATTACACAGAGTTTGAGCCTAAGCACCCACAGATTAGAAGAAGACGAACTACTGCAGATGCTATAGCTCTTAAGGATCCTAGAGTAATTAAATTTCAACAACCCAGTCAACTATTTTTAACAGATGGTGATGGCACAACTTCTGACTCAGGTGGTGCATCAGTTGGTGTAGCTGATTTAAGTTTGCCTGGACAATTTGCATTTAGAACACAAGAGTTTGCAATAATTAGGGATGGTGTAACAACTATTATGAACAGCATGATCCCAGAAGATCCATCTTTACAAAATGTAAGAAGACAAATTAGAGCTTCAGTTGGAAATGTAACAGTGAGTATAACGTAATGGCAATAACACATGCAAATTTTTTGACACAAGTAAGAGACTATACAGAAGTAGGTAACACTGTATTAACGGATTCTATCATTCAAAACTTTATTAGATCGGTTGAGTTAGACGTTGCAGGTAAAGTTGATTATGATGACACTAGAAAATATGCTACATCAACATTTACAGCAGGAAATAGGGCAGTTTCAATACCAGCTGATTCATTAGTATTAAGATCTGTGCAACACATAGGTTCTGGAGGCACAAGGACTTTTTTAGAAAAAAGAGATATAAGTTTTATATCTGAATTTAATGGGACAGGAAAACAAGGAACTCCAAAATATTTTGCTAATTATGATGCTTTTAACATATTAGTAGCACCTACACCTGCAGCTGCTGACACAATACAGATTAATTATATTAAAGATCCACCTGAATTTACTTCAACTAATCAAACCTTTTTAGCCAAATATCAGGAGTCTATGTTACTACATGGTGTATTAGCTGAGGCTTATAGTTTCTTAAAAGGACCCGATAACCTATACAACCTTTATAAAGGTAAGTATAATGAAGAATTACAAAATTTTGCTTTACAACAAATGGGCAGAAGAAGACGTGCGGAGTATGATGATGGTGTTCCAAGAGTAAAAATACCTTCTCCATCTCCAAACACAACAAATTAATAAGGAGAATAAAATGGCAATAACAACCAATGCAATATGCAATTCTTTTAAAAAAGAATTGTTAGAAGGGGCTCATAAATTTCAAGCAGCTCCAAACGGAAGCTCTTTTAAACTCGCAATGTTTACTAACTCTGCAAGTTTAGGAAAATCAACTACAGGATACTCAACATCAAATGAAGTGTCTTCACCATCTGGATATTCAGCTGGTGGAAAAGCTTTAGTAAATGTTGGTACATCATTAGCAACAAATACAGCTATCACAGATTTTGCTGATCTTTCTTTTCAAGGTGTAACTTTAACTGCGAGAGGAGCTTTAATTTACAACACGACAATGGGTGGTGGTTCAAACACTACTGATGCCGTGGCTGTATTAGATTTTGGTGGAGACAAAACTGCAACTTCAGGAACTTTTACAATTCAGTTCCCTGCATTTACAACCTCTGCTGCTATATTAAGAATAGCGTAATGAATGGAATCTGTGACGGATGGCTAATACATGGGGAGCACTAACATGGAACACTGGTTTATGGGGCCAACAAGGTAACGTAAATCAATCCGTCACAGGTCAATCTTTATCTTCATCAATTGGAAACGAGACTGTCGCTGGAAACGCAACTGTAGCAGTTTCAGGAATATCTTTAACATCTTCTATAGGAGCAGCTGATGGATTTGCTTCATTTGAAGTAACAGTAACAGGACAAGCAAGCACATTATCTCAAGGATCAGTTGTGCCTGGCACAGGGGATATTGTAAATTTAACAACAGCTGGTTTACTTCAAACATCAATAGGCAATGAAACTGCTGAAGGTATTATAGAAGTTGGATGGGGAGGTGATGCGTGGAACATAAATGCTTGGGGAGAATTACAACCTACTGAAAATGTAACAGGACAAGCTTTAGCAACATCCATAGGATCATCAACAGTAACTGCTGACGCTAACGTAACAGTTAGTGGACAAGCACTTGCTTCATCTATAGGAACGCAAACCGCTGGTATTTCTTTTGCAACAACTGTTACTGGACAAGTTTTAACAACTGGTATTGGTGAAGAGGTAATAGACATAGGAGTGCCTGTTACAGGTATCGCATCTTCAATGTCTGCAGGACAAACAACCATTGATCCAACATTTTTAATTGGTGAAGGTTGGGGTAGAGATACTTATGGAAATTTAGCTTGGGGTGTAAATTATTCGGTTAAAAATAATGCAGGTTTAGCATTAACTTCTGCAATTGGATCTGAAACAACGTTTACTGATGTGGTAGTTACTGTATCTGGTCAAGCATTAACAACAACTTTTGGTACTTTCTCAGTACAAGTTGACCAAGATATTTCATTAACTGTGTCTGAACACATTATGACTTCTGCGATAGGGACTCAAAGTTTAGTTCAAACAACTACTGAATCTGTGACAGGACAGGCGGCAACAACTGCTATAGGAAATTCTGATGCAGGTTTATTCTTAGATGTTCCAGTAACAGGAGTTTCTTTAACGTCATCAATTGGTACTCAAACCTTAGTACAGGGAACAGTTGAGCCTGTAACAGGTCAAGCGTTAACATCTAGTATTGGTGCTATTACAGAGATTCCACAAGTAATAGTTGGTGTTTCAGGTATTGCAATGACTATATCTTTAGGATCCGAGGCTACACAATCCAATGCAAATGCGTTCCCTACAGGCTTATCATTGACAAGTTCAGTTGGCAGCCCTAATATTACACCTTGGCAAGAGGTTGATTTAGGAGTTACAAATACTTGGACTACAGTTGATTTGGCTGCTTAGATAATGTAAAATATGAAATATTAAGGAGAATTTTTATGGCATCAACATTTTCGAGTGATTTAAAAATAGAATTGATGGCTACTGGTGAAAATGCCGGTACGTGGGGTGATAAAACAAATACAAATTTAAACTTAGTTCAACAAGCAATCGCTGGTTATGAGGCTATAGATGTTGCATCGTCTGACGTAGCATTAGTTATGACTGATGGAACTATATCAAACGCAAGAAACGCAACTTTAAAATTAACTGGAACTTTAGCTGCTAACAGAACAGTTACTGTGCCAGATAGTATAGAAAAAGTTTATAATGTTATCGATGGAACTGACCACGCAGGTAACACGTTAACTTTTAAAACAGCTAGTGGAACGGGAGTTTTACTTTGTGAAGGTAATTGTTATGTTTTATACGCTGACGGAACTAACGTAGTAAAAGCAAACGAATATAGAAAATGGAGAACGCTTACAGCTGCTGAAACAATTCAAGCTGGAGCAAAATTATTTATAGATACCTCTAGTGGAGCTTTCACGGTTACTCTTCCTGCATCACCTGCAGTTGGAGACGAAGTTCACTTTATAGATTCAAGATTTAACTTTGATACTGCAGCATTGACTGTTGGTAGAAACAGTGAAAAAATAGCTAATGCCTCTTCAGATTTAGTGGTAAATACAGAAGGTGCAGGATTTGGGCTAGTATATTCTGGTTCAAATGTTGGCTGGACTTATATGGAGAAATAATAATATGTCAAATTACGAAGCAACAAGATACGATTTTTCAGGAGCAAACCTTACAGGTATTGAAGGAATTCCTACAGCAACTATTGTGCCGTGGTCTTCTTCTTCAGTGCCATCAGGTTTTTTAGAGTGTAATGGTGCAGCCGTTTCAAGATCAACTTACTCTGCTTTATTTGCAATTGTTGGAACAACTTACGGAGCTGGTGATGGTGCATCTACTTTTAATTTACCAGACTTGCAAGATAACGTTGCAATGGGTAAATCTGGAACAAAAGCGTTAGCATCAACTGGTGGAGCTAACACTGTCTCTATAACAGCGACAGGAAACGTTGGAGGATCAACTGCTAATGCTACGATATCAACATCACAACTTGCATCGCACAGCCACAGTGTACCGACAGTAACTCCTACCAACCCTGGAAGTAATATTACAGCTAACCAAACTGGACCTGGAGGAAGTAAAGGTACAACTAACACAGGGTCAGGAACAGGTCACTCTCACAATATGAGTGCAACCTTTACTGGGGATGCAGTTACTGGATCAGTAATTCAACCTTATTTAACAATTATTTACATAATTAAGACATAGGAGAAAAAATGGCAACTAACGCATATTGGACAGTAGTATTTGAAGACAAATGTATTATTAAAAATTACGCTGAAGGTGCTGATGAAGGTGTTGGATATATAATAGACGATGATTCTTTTTGGTCTGATTCTAAATGGTCTAACATATGGGCNATTCAATATGGAACATCAAATCCTAGTGACGCTGTAGAATATAGAGATACTACTCCTCATTCAACTTGGGAAGATGCAGACCTAGGTAGTTTTCAGGATTTTATTACTAAATGGGACTCAGCGCACTTAGCTCAATTACAAGCTAACTGGGATGCTGACGAAAGAGATGAAGCTGAAAAAGGTGCAAGGCCTACTTCGTACTCATCTGAGTAAAAGCCAAGAAGTTAAAATATATTTTTTACCAGATAAGGGTGGATTACCACGATGCACATAGGGAAAAGCTGCTGGCCAAATGACTATTCTACCAGCTTTAGGTTTCACTCTTTTTGAAAAGTGTAAAAACTCTGTCTCACCACCTTCTTCAATATCATTTAAATATATAGTGTAAACAAAAGCCCTACACTCATTTTCATAACCTTGATTATGTTCTATATGCCAAACGTGATACCCTTGTGTAGGTAAAGTTTTTTGAATTTTTACTGTGGTATAAAAAAATTTTTCTTGATCATAAGATGCAGTAGCACCTGTGTTTTTATTGTAATGTTGCCAAGCTATGTCAAAATTAAGTATTAAAGGTTTTAATTCTTCATACCAAAACTTTAAATTATATCCTCCAGCAAAAAACTGTTGATCTTGCATTTTTATTATTGGTTCTTTTTGTATTAACATTCTATCTATAGTTTTGTTAAATTTGTCTTGGTCTTCGAATAAACGGATAGCTTTATCACATTCATCCTTAGTTATATAATTATCATATACACCAATGAAATTTTCTATATTTACATCTTTTACTGCAGCCATGCTACGATACTGTACCTTGTTCCTTTCAATATGGGTTCAATTGTGTGTGGATACAAAAAATTACTAGGAAAAAAAACTATAGAATTTTTTTGTAGTTTAATCCTTTTAACTTCTGTGTCTTTTTGATCTGTAAACACTAAATGCCCTCCCTTATAATTATCATTTAAATTTATAATAACACTTAAAGATCTTGGTGTCGTGCTAGTGTGATCTACGTGTATTTTATATTTTCCTCCTGCCTCGTATTTTAGTATATCAATTTGGTTGATTTGACTACTAAACATTTTTGGAAATTTTATTTTGTAGTAAGCATAAAGCCTTTCTATTTCTTTTTTTATTAAATCCCAATAAAATTTATTTTTAGGTGTGTTGTAGTTTAATACGTATCCCTTCACGTTTCTAATTTTTTTATTGATTGAACCACCTTTATCTGTGCCGATTTTAAGATTTTTCTTTGCTTTTTTATCTATTAGTGAAACTATTTTTTTTGAAAAATCAGGGTTTACTATATTGTTTAATGATACAATGGCCTCTAAATGGTCCATATAACTATTGGAAAAAATGGTTGTGTAAACATCGTCAATAATATAACAGATTATAAAGTAATTCAAAGTATGAAATTAACATATTCAATACCAAAAAAAATATATTGGATAGAAAATTTTTTAGACAAAGATACATACAAAGGAATACACAACGCTATTATCAAAGAAAGAAATAAAATAAACCTAGCACCAGTAACAGGGAGTTGGTCAAAAAAATTGACCATAGGATTGAAAGACCCTGAAAGAGTAGAAGTAAGTAACTATCCACCTTTTGAAAAACTTAAAACATTAGTGCAACATAACCCTTTTGTAAGTTTGGATGATATTACCACCATAACTACTACTATCCATTTTATGAAAAAAGGCACAGGTATTAATTGGCATAATGATCATAGTTGGAAGTATGGAGCAACATATTATATAAATAGTAGATGGAATATTCATTGGGGAGGTGAATTTATGTTTGCGGCAAATGAGGGTCATGGTTTTTTACCGTACACCGGAAACTCATTAGTTATAGTCAAATCGCCATTAGACCACAAAGTTAACACAATACTTAGCCCTATAATGCCAAGAATATCAGTCCAAATCTTTATGCGGTAAAATAAATATGTTATAATTATCTATGCCATTAACAAACGTACAGATTAGACCAGGTTTNAATAAACAAGTTACCGATATAGGGGCTGAGGGCCAATGGATAGATGGTGATAATGTAAGATTTAGATATGGTCTTCCAGAAAAAATAGGAGGTTGGGAGCAACTAACTAGCGAATCATTATTAGGAGCTGTCAGGCAACAACATGTGTATGCCGATTTAGATGGTAATATTTATGCAGCTCTTGGAACTACTAGAACTTTAATAATATATTATGGAGGTGCATTCTACGACATAACACCTTTAGCGACAGCTATTACTGGAGCAACTTTTACTACGGTAAATACCAGTCCAACTGTGACTGTAAACAAATCTACACATGGTTTAGAGGCAGGTGATATATTTACTTTTACTTCGGTCACGCCACCCACAGGGGCTGGCTACACAGCAGCTAATTTTACAGAAAAACCTTTTGAAGTTGTGTCAGTACCAACCATAGACACGTTTACAATAACAATGGCTACAAACGCAGGCACTAGTGTTTCAGCAAGTGGTGCTGCAACTATAAACCCATATGAAAAAGTAGGTCCATTATCTCAAACAGCGGGATACGGATGGGGTACGTCTACATACGGTGGAGCATCAGGTGTAACTAATACTTTAAATGGTTTATTACAAGACGACACAGCAGGAACAGGTGGCTCAGGCACTAGCATAACACTTACATCCACGACAGGGTTTCCAACCTCTGGGGTAATTAAAGTGGGCGCAGAATTTATTTCTTATACTGGTATATCCTCAAATGATTTAACAGGTATCACGAGAGATGTTGCAGGAACAAGATCCGCACACTCCTCAGGAGCGTCTGTAGAGTTTTTTACTGCATGGGGTGAAAGATCTTTGACATCAAATGTAATCTTGGATCCTGCAGCATGGTCTTTAGATAATTTTGGACAAATATTAATAGCTACAGTTAAAAATGGAAGAACGTTTGAATGGAATCCAATAGCCTCAACACCAAATGCTCTTACCACTAGAGCCACATTGGTAACAAATGCACCTACGTCATCAGTTATGACTCTTGTTTCAGATAGAGATAGACACTTAATAGTTTTAGGAACAGAAACAACAATAGGTTCATTTAATACACAAGATAAAATGTTTGTGAGATTTTCTGATCAAGAAAATATAAATGACTACACACCTACATCAATAAATACCGCAGGTACTTTACGACTAGATTCAGGCACAAGAATAGTAGGTGCAGTAAAAGGTAAAGATTATATATTAATACTAACTGACACCTCTGCATATGTGATGCAGTTTGTTGGTCCACCCTTTACTTTTTCTATAAGACAAGTTGGTTCTAATTGTGGTGCGATAGGACAAAATTCTATTGCTTACATTAACGGTGTGGTTTATTGGATGGGGCAGTCTGGTGGCTTTTTTGTATTTGATGGAACTGTTAAGTCACTACCGTGCCTAGTAGAAGATTTTGTTTTTACAAATAAAGGAGATAATTTAGGTATAAATTACAGTAGTGGTGAATTAGTTTATGCTGGTTTGAACAATCTTTATTCAGAAGTAAATTGGTTTTACCCTAAATTCGGTTCAGATCTTGTGGATCGTATTGTTACCTATAATTATGATGAAAATATTTGGACAACAGGAACTTTAGCTAGAACTACTTGGCAAGACGCAACTTTGTTTGATGTGCCCTATGCAACAGAATTTAATTCTACGGGAACCCCTACGTTCCCTGTGGTTCAAGGAGTAACTAACTCAAACGGATCTACTTTGTATTATGCTCATGAGGTTGGTAATAACCAAGTGGATAGTGAGGGTAATAAAACAGCTATTGCAGCATTCATTCAATCTGGGTCTTTTGACCTAGATGTTGAGGGTAATGGTCAATTTTTTATGTCTATGAGAAGATTCGTACCAGATTTTAAATTGATAGCTGGAAATGCTCAGATTACAATTAATTTAAGAGACTTTCCAACGGACACCGCAAACTCATCACCTCTGGGGCCATTTACAATTACAAGTAGCACTGATAAAGTAGACACTCGTGCTAGATCTAGGTTTGCAAGTTTAAAAGTTGAAAACACTGCTACAGATGAGAGTTGGCGATATGGCACGTTTAGAGCAGATATACAACCTGATGGACAAAGATAATGATTACTCCTGATGCATTAACAAGAACTGGCCTGATATCAACATCACCTACAGGACTAACGACAAGATTTTTAGCTAATAGAGATGGACGTTTTGTGCCAAGAGAGATGAATGTATTTCAACAAAGATTTGATCAAACTGCTGCTCCACAAGATTTAACTCGAGTACAATCAGATAGATTTGGTTTAGCACAATTAAGAGATAGCAGTAAAAACCTAGTTAAAAATAAATTGTTTCAAAGACTTACAGATTTTAAACCACCAAGTCTAATGTTGATGTCTGAATTTTTACCTGAAAGAGATCCAGTTATGGATCAAGTAAGTGATTATTTTTCTGGATTATATGGACTAGATAATATAGGTCGTATTCGACAAGGAGATTTAATGCAAGGTTATAATCCCATATCAGGTGGTGGATTGTATACACTTACTGGAGGTAGACTTGGTCAAGAACCAACAATAGGCCTTGATAGAGCTTACCAAAAAAGAATAGATACCATTCGTAACGTTGGTATACCTAGATTGTTAAGAGCTGGTAAGGATCCAAGTAATTTGAAAAAAAGGTTAGATGATTTGATTGCAAGACAAGCTAAAGATAATGCAGCAGTGCAATTGATAAAATTAGCAAATGCATCAACTGGAAAAAAACAAACTATAGATGATTTTCGAGCTGGAAAAATAAACGTGGGTATGCCAGAACAATCAACAGGAGGAGCAGGTCCTAATGCTCCTACTCAAACATTTGCAGCTCCAACCCAACAAGGTCAAAGTCCAAGAGGCATGATGACGACTGGAGCAGATATACCTGATAGAGGCAGAAACAGGTAAACATGGCAAAAATTAGTATTACAGTACCTGAACCTAAAGAAGAGTACGAGCCATCAAATCAAAGACAAATTATTGAGGCGATAGACACCTTAAAAAATCAATTAAATTTTTCTTTTCAGTTTGACTTAAAAGAAGAACAAGATAGTTTTAACTGGTTTATAGGATGACAATTCAATATAAAAATCAAGGTATAAATTTAGATTCGACAGGAACAACAAGTGTTTTGACTTGTCCTACAGACGCTACTATCCTTGTAAAACAAATACAAATAAATAATGGATCTGGTAGTTCAATTAATTTAAATGTGCAGGTCACAGATTCTTCAGCTTCTGCTACCTTTAGAATTTTTAACGAATCCGTAACAGGATCAGTCACTAAAGATATAATTAATTATACGTTAGTTTTAGAGGCAGGTGATATTTTAAAAATGACAGCAGGCACTGCAGATGAATTTCAAGGCATCATATCTTATGCACTGTTAGATAGATCACAACAAAATGGATAAAAAAATTAATTTTAATTTTTTTCATTGGGGACCTTTTTTGTACAAAACGCTAATAACAGCAGAGGAAATGAAAAAAATAAATAGCTTATGTAGTAAAAAAAATAACGATTATAGAAAAAATTTAGCAGGAATAATAAAGCACGAACATGAAATAGAATCAAAAAAAATTTTTCCAATTCTTTATCCTTATTTTCAAAGTTATTTTAAAGCTTTTGGTCAACACTATAATCAAATAGAGGGTAAAAATTATGGTAACAAAATTGAACTTAAATCTGCTTGGGTAAATTATATGGTTGCAGGAGAATCTAATCCATTACATATACATGATGATGATATTTCTTTTGTGCTGTTTACAAAAATCCCTAAAAATTTACTATCAGAATATCAAAATAATGTTGGAAATGCAAAACCTGGGGCTTTGAATTTTAGATACAGTTTAAGCTCTGGTAATTACGAAATTGCTCAACACTGCTTTTTTCCAATAGTAAGAGATTTATTTATTTTTCCAGCTAATTTACATCACTATGTAAATACATTTAAATCTAAAGGAGAGAGAATATCTGTGTCTGGTAATATTAAGGTAACTAATGGCTAAACGAAAATTTACTAATTTTGTACCAAGACCGAAACCTAGGAAAAGACCTAGGAGGCACAAAAAAAGACTTTCAAAAGGAGAGAAAAGAGATTATAAGAAGTACAACAGACAAGGACGATAATTATGAGTAATGAACTACCAAGAATACCTGCAGAGGCTAAAGAAATAATTAAAAATAAAAAGACTGGACAAGTTTATGAGTCTAAAGCTGATTTTGATGCAGATGTAGCAGACCCAAATACTGATACAACTGAACAAGATTTTTCTCAGCACGTAGAGATTACAGTTGCTAAACTTACTTTATTTGGCAGCACAAAAAAATAATGCAACCAAGAGGTGGCACAGAGTTACAACTAGAAATGTTGTATAAGCACTGTGATAATTCTTTACTAGATCAAACACAAATCTGCACATCTATACCAGGAAAAGTTCCCTTAGATCCAAATAAATTAAATGTTCTTTGGCAAAAAAATTCTTACGATCAACCTAATCTTTTTGATTTCTTTAATAATCCAAGCAGACACAAAGATTATGATTGGTATGTTTTTAATTCACATTGGAACTATGAAAAATTTAGGCATTATTTTAAGATACCAACTGAGAGAAGCATGGTAATAAAAAACGGTTGTTACCATTTCCCAAAAAGAAAAATTTATAAAAAAGGTGAACCAATAAAATTAATTTATCATTCAACGCCATGGAGAGGCCTAAGTGTAATTTTAGGAGCAATGCAATACATACAAACGCCAAACGTAACTTTAGATGTATATTCAAGCACAAAAATATATGGTGAGGAGTTTCATAAAGAAAACGATCACTTATACAAACCATTATTNGACCAAGCAGAATATTTAGATAATGTTAATTANTTAGGATATAAACCACATGAGTATATTTTAGAAAGAATAACAGATTACCAAATGTGGACACATCCTAGTGTGTTTGAAGAAACGTTTGGGATTGGTGCANTNGAGGCAATGAGTTCTGGACTGTATTTAATAACAACTAATTATGGAGCCTTATTNGAAACGTGTTCTGAGTGGCCTATATATGTGAATTATACAAACAATTTAAAATTTCTAGCCCAAAGATTTGCGCATGCTATTGATATGGCATGTCAATCACTACATCANGATTATATACAAGAGCATATTGAAGAACAGCAAAAGTTTGCTAAAAGGTTTTATTCGTGGGAAAAGAAAGGAAAAGAATGGGAATCATTTTTGAAAGGAGCTTTACATGAGCGACAACCCACAAGGCTATGATCACGATGAGGTAAGAAAACCAATTTGGAAAGAAAAGCCACAACAAGAACATAAAGTCTATACTAATGAAGATACCTATCAGACTATAAAAGAAATAAAAAATACTACTAATGAGCATGGTGATTTACATTTATTTATAGCTACACCATGTCATTCAGAGGTGTCTATGCATTATGTTAATGCAATTATTAGTTTAACAAAGGCATGCCACAAAAGAAACATACCCATAGAGTTTTCCTTAATAAAATCATCCTTAGTAACACAAGGACGTAATCTTTGTGTCTCTGCTTTTTTAGATTCAAATGCTTCTCATTTAATGTTTATTGACTCTGATATATTCATAGATCCCTCTACTATTTTTAAAATGGTAAAAGCTGACAAAGATGTTATTTCTGTGCCATATCCTTTAAAAGCTTTTTTATGGGATAAGTCATTCAAACAAATGAAAGATGGTGTTATTCAAACGCCAGAACAATTAGCACAAGCAGGTAATACTTATCCAATGAGAGTTCCTGATAAGGGAGACATACAAATCAATAACGGGGTTATAGAGGTAACACATAGCCCAACAGGTGCCATGTTGATTAAAAAGTCAGTATTTGAAAAATTAATAAAAGCCTACCCTCAAAAAGAAATTAAACAAAATACGGTTATAAATAGCAAGCTAGTGCTTAAAAAGAATATGTGGAATTTTTTCGATACAATACATGACCCGATAGATAAGACCTATTTAGGGGAGGATTTTGGCTTCTGTAGATTATGGAAAGACATTGGAGGTAAATGTCATGCCTATGTCCTTGATGAAATAACACACGTTGGAGAGCATCAATATACAGGTAAATTTGCTGATGAGTTGATAAAGATTAAGTAAAATGGTATCATTAACAACTTATATCTAAAAGGAGAAAATTTTATATGGCCATTCAAGCTTTATTACCAGTAGCATTAGGAGCCTTAGGAGCGTATCAAGGGTACAGAAGTGCTAAAGAAAGCGGAGCTGGAGGAATAGGTAGATTATTAGGCGCAGGTTTAGGAGGTTTTGGTGGTTATACAATGGGGACATCTTTAGGTGGTATGTTTCCGGGCCAAGCTGCTACAGGTTCTATGGCTGGTAATGTCTTAAGAACACAAGGAACAAACCCATTACAAGCTCAAAGATTAGGTAGTGCAGCTGCAGAGACAATTAATTTAGGTGGTGGCGCAACTCCAGCAAGAGGAAATTTATTAGATGTATTTTTTAGAAAAAGTCCTGGAGGTGAAATAGATCCACTTAAATTAGCATTAACAACCGCAGGGGGTGCGTTTGTATCTGGTGCTTTTAATCAAGGGCCTACAGATATTTTTATGCCAGGATATAACATGAGTTATCTTGAGCTTGCAAATCAAAGAGGTAATTTTAGATATATTGACCCAGAGACTGGAGAAGAAAAAGAATACAGCACAATTTATAAACCAGAAGAACAAGGTTTAGGAGACAGAAGAATTGGTTCATATTCAATGCCTGTGGCAAGGCTTAACACAGGTGGACTTGCATCAATTAACAAGTTTAATGAAGGTGGTATAAATTATTTACCTTCAAAAGTTTCACATGATGAAAACGATTCTAATAACTACGTGAGAGCAAGTGGTTATGTGGAAGATGGATCAGGAGCAGGAGATAAAGACGAAGATACGATGTTAGCTCAATTAGCAGACGGAGAGTTTGTAACAAGAGCAGATGGTGTATTAGGCGCAGGTATCATAGCTGGAGGAAATCCAAATAGCATTAAAGATATGAGAGAAAAAGGTGCCCAATACTTTTATGAACAACAAAGAAGATACAAACGTGTATTTGATTTATTAAAGGGAAGTAATGGCAACGCTAAACAAAAAGAAAATTAAACCATTAGTAAGTGTTTTACCTATAGAGCCTAAAGACATAGAGAGGTTTTGGCCACTTTGTGAGTTTATGGTAGCTGAAGCTTTGGCTTTTTCCGGTAAATATGCTGATCCAGAATTTATTTTTAGAGAATTAAAAAAAGATGTAATGCAATGTTGGATAATGTTTGGTTCTGATGAAACCGAAGAGAATAAAGTATTTGGCGTTTGTATTGGACGAATAGCAGAATTACCAAATTATAGACAATACGAGATAATTATCTGCACTGGTAAGAGAAGAGAATTTTGGGAGACACAACTTGTAAACCAAATTACAGAATTTGCTAAACACAACACATGTAAAAGATTAAGTATAATGGCAAGACCTGGTTGGGAGAGAGTATCAAAACAATGGGGTTGGAAGAAAAAACATGTACAACTAGAGAAGTGGTTATAATATGAGTTTTTTTGGAGGAGGAAGATCAGCAGCACCGACTACACCATCGCCACAAACATCGATAGTGAGGGAGGCACCTGGAATAGAGGAACGAAAAATAGAATTGATGGATATTGCAAGACAGGTTGCGCAAGATCCTATAGATCTTCCTGATATTCAAGTTGCACCTTTCTCTGGCCTAGAGCAACAAGGTTTAACAGCTGCAGGTCAAACAGGAGTTGGTGCACCAACTACTACAGCTGGTATCGGAGCAGTTTTAGCTGCACAACAAGCAGCTGGTCAAGGACCAAACATTAATCAATTTTTTAATCCATATCAAGATTTTGTAACTAATGAAATTTTAAGACAAGGTGCTGGAATGCAAAATCAATTAGCTGCTCAAGCCGTGCGTGCAGGAGCATTTGGTGGAGGAAGAGAAGGTGTGCAACAAGCAGAATTACAGAATAGAATTTTAGATGCAGTGGGAAGATCCAGACAAGCAGGTTTTAATACAGCACTTGGAGCAGCACAAAGACAACAAGCTCAAGAAATAGCAACTGATTTATCAGCTGCACAACAATTGGGTGGTTTTGGCCAACAGCAACAACAAATGGCTCAAGCAGATATAAATCAATTAATGGGTGCTGGTGGTGTTCAAAGACAGCTTGCGCAAGCAACTTTAGATGCACAAAGACAATCACAATTACAACAACAATTCGAGCCTTTCCAAAGAGCTGAATTTTTAGCAAACTTATATGCAGCTGGACCTAAAACACAATCAGGTGTTACTATGGCAACAAACCCAACAACAAGTCCTTTAGCTCAATCAATAGGGACAGGATTAGGAGCATTCGCAGCATATCAAGGTGCAAAACAAACATAGGAGGGAAATGAATAAAGTTTTAAATAGACCTATGTTTCGACAAAAGGCTCTGAAACTTGGAGCAATAAAACCTATTCATGCACAAACTGGTGTAATGGTTGGTGCACCTACTAGGGACATAAGAGGTGGAAGATTTAGACCGCCTGCAATTAATCAAGCAGGATTTATTGATAGACAAATCAGACCTAGAGCACAAAGATTCGCAGGTATGGCTGGCAAAACTATTGCTGATATAAAAAATTTTCCTACAAGCGCAGTTGGACAAGTCACTAGACCAAATGTAAATGTACCCTTTGGTAAAGGAGGAGGAATAGGTCGATTTTTATTAGCCCCTGCTGGCTTATATCAAGGTGTTTCTAATGTAACTTCAAAATTAGGTTTTAAGGATGATAGTATGCTTAAAACTGGAATTGATGTTGGTTTATCAAGTTTATTATTTCTTAACCCCTACGCTAGAGCTGCGGGTTTAGCTTACGGTGGATTTAATTTAGCAAGAAGTGCATTAGGCTCAGGTGTTGACTATGTTAGACAAAAACCACCAGGCACTACAAAAGAAGCTTTAACACTTGATATGGGTGAACCTATAGTTGAGGAAGGTTTACTAGAATCAGGTATTAAAAATTTATTTACACCTGTTGATAGCACTAAAAGAACAAGAAGAAAAGCAGATCCAAGACGTACTGAGATGGTGCAAGAGCAAATTGCAGAAAACAGACAAAAATTGATTGATGCAGGTTTAGAAAATTTATTACCTGAAAATAGATTTAAAGGCAGAAGAGGTGCTGTATTAAGAAGACAAGAATTATTAAAACAAAAAAAAGCAGCCGAAATTGCATCATTACCACAAGAACAGAAGAATAATATTTTAGCAACAGAGGGAGACCAGATAGCACAAAATGCAGTTGAGGAAGGTGGAGCTGCTAATTTAAACGTTATCCAACAAGATGGTATTACAAACTATCAAGACACACCTGAAGAGGCACAAGAAAGAGGAGAAGCTATAGGTGAAGCGTTAAACAGATTAAATACTAAACAACCTGCAGAAGATCCAGATGAGAAAAAACAAATCAATGATGATCAAACAAGAGAAGGTGATAACAATATTAATTTTGGTGGCGCATCTTCNGATCCAGACTTTAACAAAACTCAAGAACTTGCAAGAAAATACTATAAAGAATTAAGAGCAGGTGAAGGTTCACAGGCAAATTTAATATTTTTAGCTAACTTAGCATCAGGATTATTAACAGGAACAACAAGAAAAGCTGGTGTAGGAGGAGCTCTTGAAGTTCTTGGTCAAGCATTAGGCCCTGCTGTAAATAATTATGCAACAATAAAATTAAAAGAAGGTGAGCTTAGAGCAAATGCTAGAGAGGCATCATTAAGTGCTGCCCTTGATCATATGAAAGCTCTGAACACCGCTGCTGAGATAGATTATCCAGATAGAAACCCAGGTGTAATACAAATTACGGGTACCGATGGCGAATTACAAAACTTTAACGGATTTCAATTAAAAGATGGGACTATACAGATTGCAACAGGAATAGATCAAAACACAGGGAGAGANATATTTTCATCAATATCTCAAAGTGAACCGTTAACAGTAGACGGTAAAGTGATTGGTCAATTNACAAACTTCTTACCTAAAAAAGATATTCAAAGCAGATTATTTGACATATCTGATACACTAGGTAACAGATATACTGCGTATGCAACTTCATTAGATGTTCTAAGAACATTAAATCAACCCGATAGAAAAGTTAAAGCCGGTGCTGCACTTACTGTAGATGCTGTTGTGAGAAGATTAGGCGGAGCTGCTGCAGAATTNTTAGGTAGAGATATAACNGGTGCTACTATGGATGAGATGGAAAGCTTAGGTAAAAAATTAATGCAAGATGAATATGATGCAATCGATAGATCAGATCTAAGTGAGGAAGCTAAAGAAAAAGCTAAGGAAGATATAAGTTATGATTCTATATTGAATGATGCACTGAAAAGAATCAAAAAAGGTGATAAAGGTGGTTTCTTATCTGGTCTATCAAGAACAGAACAAGAAAGACTAGCTGTACAAGAAGTTACACTTGTCTACGCTCTTGCTAATACATTTAAAGATCAAGACAGATTAACACAAAGAGATATTAATGCTGCTAGAGAAATCGTAAACATCTTCTCATTATCAAGATCTTCTGAAGATGTAAAAGCTTCAATCAAAGCTATTTCAGAAAACTTAGAAAAAGATATTAGAAGACAAGAAAGATTATTTACTGCAGCAGGTGGACTAACATCAACAATTAATCAATTAAGAAGATTAAAAGGATTTGACACTGATATTGCAAATATAGAGGGTACTTTATATGAAGCTCTCGGAGAGAAAGAATTTCTAGATGAGTTTAACAGAGAAATGGGTAATTTATAATGGCAACTTTAAAAGAAATACAAGATGCAATAGATAATAAAACTTTTGACCCCTCAAAATTAACACCAGGTCAAAAAAGAGTTGTTAATGAAGCTATTAGAAGAGGGTTAATTAAAGGACCAACAACAAGTCAATTAGAATTACAAAGAGGTGCAGCAGCAAAAGATGTTGCAATAATGAGTGCAGCTGAGAAAGATCCAATTGGCACACAGTTACAACTTGAAGACAGTGCTATCAAAGGAAGAAACTCAGCTATACTAGCTGGTGACATAACAGGATCAATAGTTCCTTATGTTTTAATGAGAAAAAAAATATTTAGTGCTGCAAAATCTAAAGTGCCTGGAGACAAAAATACTGGTCTTTTTGCAAGAACAAATTATTTTAGAAATGCTGCAAATAATCTGACACAACGGCTACCGGGCAGATTTAAATTATTTGGTGGTGCAATGCAATTATTAGCAAGAGTTGCGGATCCGACTGTCGGAAGACTTTTAAAAAGTCCTTTAGGAAGAGCAGAGGTATATTCTGTTTTAGGGGGTACTGCAGGTGCAGGAGCTGGTTCAATTACTTATGATGTATTGAATGAGACAGCAGGTGTGCAGGTAATGGACGCTATTGCAGATGATTTAGGAAATATGTCTCCAAGAGAAGTTGATACAGATATTACAGCTAATGCATTAGATGCAACATTTACAGCGTTAGCTTGGAACGCAGGAGCTGCAACCCTTACTCCATTAGTTCTTAAAGGATTCGGAAAATTAGGTAGGTTATCAATCGGTGCAAAATCAAAAGATGCAAAACAACTTGTCAACATTGCAAGAGATAAAGGATTACCAATTCCATTAGTTATGACCGCTAGAGAAGGAGTTGGATTATTAGGTGGTTTTGCAAATAAGTTTTTTAAAGTTCTTGGTATAATGCCTTTTGTAAATGGTATAGGTAGGGAAGCTCTTCAAGGTGCTGAGCAATCTGCAGGTAAACAATATTTAAACACAGCTGTTTTAAATTACGGCCCATTGATCAAAACAGGAATGTTATCATCAGTATTATTTAAACAAGCAGATGAGGCTTTCAAACAAAACTCTGCTTTAATCAATGCATCCTATAAAGGTTTTGAATCCTTAGCAGATGTAATAGGTAATCCAAGACTAATACCAACTGAAAAAACAAAAAAATTTGCTAAAGAGATGGTTGATGAGTTAGCTATGTCGTTTCCTGGTATAAAAGGTTTTGCAGAAGATAAATTAGGTAGAATAGATATAAATGAATTACAAAAATTAGCAGGCACAGCAGATCCATTAGCTCTCTTTTATAGATATGTAAATCAAATAGACGATTTTATTACACCCAAGGAGTATAAAGGTTTAATTGGTCAATTAAATGCAGCTATAGAAAAAACAGCTTATCAAAATATAAGACCACAATTGTGGACAATTAGAGAAGCTTTAGAAAATGATTTAAATTCTTTTGGTGGTAAAATTACAAAAGAAAATTTTTTAACAGATGAAGGAACAAAAGCTCTTTATGAGGGAACAGTAAAAACACAAGGTAAAGAAGCTGCAGAATTAGACCTTTCTAAAAAACTAAATGAGGCTAAAAAACTTAGAGATAAACTCTACAACGCAAATGATACCTTCTCATCAATTATAGATTTTTATCAAAGAGCTAATATTACAAAAGTATTTAAACAATTTGATAATACAAAATTTACTAACAAAGCACTTGCAGGTATAAGAGGATTAGAAAAAGAAAAACCTGCAAATTTTTTTAAAGCACTTACAAATGATGTGTTCACACACGGAACAAAAGATGCAGTGCTTCAATTAAGAAAAATATTAGGTGCTGACCCGATATTGTCACGAAAAACTGGTAAAGCAATAGGTATTACCAAAGGTGGTGGAGAGGCATTATATGATGCTGCGAAGGCACGATGGATGTTTAACAGTTTTTATAGAGGTTTTGATTCTTCATTAACACCAGGCGGTAGAACTATGATGGATGAAATATTGGGAGAATCAACTGTAAAAGCAGGAGTTGATGGCGTGACTGATGCTATGCAGGGAATGGTAAATGTTGCAACAAGACGAGGAGAAGAAATACTAGATTTTAGTATATCAAAAGTAAAAACATCTGGTGGAATTTTAGATGCACAAAAAATAAGATTCAGTCCAAGAGATACACAACAATTTAATATAAACAGATTTTTAAGAAATTTAGGTATTGAGAATCCAGTTGATGATGCAGCAAAAGAAAAAATGAAGGCAATACTAGGAGGACCACAAGCAGCAAAACCTTTTGAAGAATTTATCACTTACATGAAAGCTATAAGTGATACACCTATTGCAGACACGTCAACCTTTATGCAAAGAAGATTACAATTAGGTGGACTTAATTCATTTGCAGGTGCTGTTGTTCTTGGTGGATCTGCAGCTATAAATCCATTTGCGCCAGCTTTGTTTGTATTGCTTGCTAGAAGAGCAGGACAAATTCTTACAGATCCTATTGCAATGAAAGCGTGGAATGATGCGTTAAATCCATCTGAACAAATCGGTTTGCTAATGGGCAAAAAAGTTGGACCTGGAGTGCCTGGATTGTTAGGCATTGGCAGAAGATATTTTAAAGGCAGAGACATACAAACCGCTGCTAATGTTTTAAAATCACCTGGAGTTATTGGTAGACTAGGTTTGACACAAAAACGTGAAGCATTTGCAAGAGTAATGAATTACTTAAATGATAGCGATAGTGATGTTCCTAGAATTGATCCAAAAAATGTTACACCTCAGGAAATAACTGAAAGACTTTTACAATTAGAGAGCAAAGTGCCTGATCCTGCTTATGATCAAAGAACACTTCCAAAAAATACTTATGAAACTATGATGGCATACGAATCAACAGAACCATCTGGAAATATAGATGTTGATAATAATGTGGTTACATTTCTTCAACGTTCAGCACAAAATCAAGTTGCAGATGAAATAGCAACTGCTGAAGTAGAGTCTGAAGATGAACAATCTATAATGGATGATTTAGAATTAGAAAATCCTGTATTAGCACAAAATACTCAATTGCCTGGATCTTTACCCATACCAGGACAAGACGTAAATCCACAAACGGTCAAAGCTTTATTCCCTTTTGATACTACGTTAGCAGCCGCTGCTGATAGGAGAAATCGTGGCTAAAATAGAAAACGCATTACAACGAATTGATTCGCATGAAAAATTATGTCGAATCATGCAAAAACAAACACAAGAACACATTAAAAGTTTACAAAACGACATTGCAAGAATAGAAAAAATCATGTTGACATCGGCAGGCGTATTAATTACTGGTATGGCAGGAATAATATTAGTATTAATTACAAGAGTCTGGTGAAATTAGTTATAAACAAAAAATACCCTTATAAACATTACAATAGATTTTCAGATAAGACTGGTCGAAAGTATCTTGTAGATAATGTTAAAGTACCATCAGTAACAACAATTTTAGGTGCCACAAAGGATATGAGGCAATTAAATAATTGGCGTAGGAGAGTTGGAGAAAAAGAGGCCGATAGGATTATGAATCAAGCCTCAACAATTGGTACAGAAATGCACCAAGTCTTAGAATATTATCTCACAGGTCAAGGTTATTATAATGATCAAGACGAGGGTAAAAAGCCAAGAATGATGGCTAAAACTATACTTGATAATATAAAATTAGATGAAGTGTGGGGTAATGAAATTAGCCTTGAATATAAAAATCAATTTGCAGGAACATGTGATTTAACTGCTGTAGCTTATGGAAAACCTAGTATTGTTGATTGGAAGCAATCTAATAAGCTCAAAAGAGAGGAATATGTTGAAGATTACAAATATCAGCTAGGTGCTTATTATTTAGCTCATACAGCTAATTACGGGCCCATAGAGCAGGGTGTAATATCAATCTGTACCCGAGACCTCCAATATCAGGAATTCAGGCTCTCAGAGGCTGATTTGATCGAATATGGTGATAAATTTTTAGAGAGGCTAGAAAAATACAAAAAGTTACAACAGCCAGGATCTTAAGTCCTCTTCTCCAAGAGTTTTTGCAGCTATTTGGCCTTTATTGATTAAAGATTTCATAATGGCCTCATCTAAAGTATTTTTAGCCACAATATCAACATAAAGCACAGTCCCTTTTTGCCCCATTCTATGTGCACGATCCTCCGATTGCATTCTAACCTCAAGATTGTAATTATTACTATAATAAACAACAGTATTACATGCAGTTAAAGTTAGTCCAAATCCTCCTGTAGTTGGATTACCTACAAAAAATCTTACATTAGAATCATTCTGAAAAGACTCAACAGCTTTTTTTCTGTCTTTTACATCAACCTCACCAAAAATACTAACAACAGATTCTTCACCATACTTAGCTTTTAAGGAGTGAATTATCTCATGTATGTTCCAAAGATAATTAGCCCAGATAATAATTTTACCATCGGATTCTTCAATAATTTCATGTAAAGCTTTTATTTTTTGATCGTGTAATGGGAGCATTCTTCCATCATCATCTTTTGTAAATCCATTACATACTTGATGTAATTTAATAATTTCTGTTAATTTGTTTGAAAAGGATATTGTGCTATCTTCAACTATGGCAAGCGCACTTGTTCGTAGCTTATCATATATTTTTTTGCTCTCACCCTCTAATTCGATATACCTTTTTGATCTTACTTTTGGTTTTAAATCTAAACATTGGTCTTTTCGTATTCTAGTTGCAAATTGTTTTAACTTATCTTCTAACTCCTCCAGTCTTTTGTAGTATTTAGGAACCGATATAAATCTACCAGAACCCACAGGTATGTCCGTCATTTCAGCGTATCTATTTCTAAAAGCTAAATAACTACTAAACCCTAAAAGTTCTGGACTTAAAAATTGACATTGTGTAAATAAATCTAATGGAGATTTTGTTATTGGGGATCCTGTTAGTATACGCCTTATATGGGATAACTTTCTTAGTCCTAAAATATTTTTTGTTCTTTTTGCTGATTTGTTTTTTATTGTGGTTGATTCATCCAATACTACAAAATTTAATTTATTTCTTGTAAGAAAATCCACGCATGCCTCAAAACCCCTTTTAGTTGATAAGGCCTCAACGTTTATTAGAAAGATTCTAAGGTGTTGAAACTCATTTAATTTATAATAATCTTTAGGTTTATCAATGTTCCATTTAAATATACTTTTTTTTAAAACATCTGGCATATGTGAATTTATCTCTGTTTCCCATATTGTATAAACTGATTTTGGTGCAATTATTAAAGCTGCAGTAATCTTTCTTTGAAAAAATAGATAAGACATATTATCTATTGTTACTTTTGTTTTGCCTGTACCCATTTCCATAAAATATGCCCACTGTATTTTTTCAGCTGATTCGTTTAAAGCATTTCTTTGATGTTCGTAGGGTTTAGTTTTGTAAGGATATTTCCACATTCAAAAAAATATATAATTTTTTTATTGCAAAGATCAAGAAGATAATTTAGAGACTCCTAGGAGGAAAATATGGATATAGAAAAAATGTCATCCATTGACATTAGTCAAGAAAATATAAAATCAATTACTGACAAGTGTCACCAACTACAAGAACTCCAAAAACAATATAAAGACAAGGAAGAAGAACTCTCTAAAATCAAACTAAAAGTTAGAGATTTTGAAGAGCGTATAATACCAGAGATGATGCAAGAAGCTGGCGTGTCTAAAATAAAATTAAAAGATGGCACTGAGGTTGAAGTAAAACCTTTTTATGCGGCTAAGATTCCTGAGTCTAGAGTTGACGAAGCTTTTGGTTATTTAAGAAGTAATGGTTTCGAAGATTTAATTAAGAATACTGTTACTGCCAACTTTAACCGAGGCCAAGACAATCAAGTGTCGGAGCTTATAAAAGTTTGTGAGGAAAATGGTTTTGCCTATTCTAAAAAACAAAAGGTAGAGCCAATGACTTTAAAAGCTTTTGTAAGAGAACAAATTGAAGAGGGTAAGAAAATACCTTTTGATTTGTTTGGCGTTTATATTGCAAATAAAACTAAAATAACAAACAAATAACGGAGAACAAATGAAAATAAAAGACGGACAAAATGAAGTTGCAGTGAAGAAAGAGGCAGGAGCAGTTGCCAATTTTAACATTGAGCAATTTGCTGATGAGGGTTTTGATAATGTTGATTCGAAAAGTTTAGCNTTACCATTCCTTAAAGTATTGGGACANCTNTCACCACANGTTACACAAGGTGATAGTAATTTTATACCTGAAGCAAGAGCNGGTATGATTTACAATACAGTTACAGATGAACTCTACGATGGACACAAGGGTATCACAGTCATACCTTGTTTTTATAAATTNGAGTACATNGANTGGAGAGATAGAGACAAAGGTGCTGTCGCTCCTGTAAATGTTTACCCAAGTGACTCTGACATCATGAGCAAAACAACTCGTGGCGATGATGGTAAAGATAGACTTGAGAACGGAAACTATATTGAGGAGACAGCTTCTCATTATGTAATGGTTGTTGAGTCTAATAAAACATCTACAGCGTTAATTACAATGAAATCAACTCAGAGAAAGAANTCAAAGAANTGGAATTCAATGATGATGTCTTTGAGACAACAAAGAAAAAATGGCAAAGGCTTTTTNAAACCAGCACCGTTTACTCAACAATACAGTATGAGCACTGTGCTTGAAAAAAATAATCTTGGATCATGGTTTGGTTGGGAGATATCTCACATAGGCCCAGTNCAATCTGAGGAGATTATGAAATCAGCTTTTGAGTTTTACGAAAGTTGTAAAAAAGGATCCGTGAAAGTCAGTCATGGAAAAGAAGAACAGGTAGCTAAAACCCCATTCTAATATGGACCTACTTGACAAAACCCTGGAGGAGTTTGTATTACTCTTCCAGGGCTCAACTACATATTTTGGTGTTTCAAAACCTACGGGCAAAAAAAACTCGAAGGGTAAAGCAGAATTCAAACATTGGCTTGAACCTTCTCCAATGACGATAGAGCATTGGAGGCAACATTTAAAAGGAGAAGCTTACTATGGATCCGTTCCCATTCGAGATGATAATACATGCAGTTGGGGGGTCATCGATGTTGATCGTTATAATATACGGCATCAAGACCTTATATCCATTATACGTAAAAGAGGATACCCGCTCGTCCCGTTCAGATCAAAATCCAACGGACTCCATTTANTTTTATTTATTGATGGTGTTGTNCAAGCATCNTCAATGAGAAAAAAATTAATTGAGATTGCGTCAGACCTTGGCATAAACGATACCACAACAGATATTTTTCCAGCGCAAGATGAGGTGGATCTTACACCTGAAAAATGGGATGATAAAAGAAAAGGTAACTTCGTAAATCTACCGTATCAAAAAGCACACATGACAACAAGAGTTGCCATGGAAGATGATTGCACAGCTGTTAAAATAGAAAATTTATTTAAGTTTGTAAAAAAATTTAGATTAACACCTACTGAATTTAAAAAGATAAAAATTTTTCAAGATGACGAAACAAAGGATTACCCACCTTGTGTTGTTAATTTTATGAAAAATAAAGTTAAAAAAGGTGAAGGCCGTAATGATGCTATGTTTAATGTTGCAGTTTTAGCAAAAAAAATTAATCCAGAACCAGTAATGTATCAAGATTGGACAAGAGACATGATGGGTAAAGTGTGTGAAGAAAGATTACATCCAAAAGAATTAGAAAATATATTTAAAGGTGTTGAGAACAAAGAGTATGCTTATAAATGTAAAACTTCTATTGCAAGAATGCATTGCGTTTCAAGTGAATGTGTAAAAAGAAAATTAGGTATAGGTGCAAATGAAGCGTTGCCTGAAGTAGGTAAACTTCTAAAAGTAAACTCATATCCTGAACCATATTGGATTTTACCAATACAAGGTAAATCAATAAGATTATCTACAAAACAACTTTATCAGCAGCAGCTCTTGGGAGAACAATTATTAAACTTTGATATTGTCTGGCGGCCACTCAAACCAACTAAAAGAGATCCAGACCCATACAGAGATTGGCTAGAGGAGCTAGTATCTAACAAACAAGACATGGAGGGATTTGATTCTTTTGAAGAGGGACAAGATGTATTTAATTCTAGAATGTCAAGATTTTTAGAAGATGTAGAAGACACAACAGAATTTGANCANATAGATTCTGGTAATATTTGGAAGGATCAAAGTGAGATGCGATTTAAATTAGAAACCTTTAGATCCTTTATGAAGAAGATGGGTTATAATTGGAATGAAAAAGAATGNACAAGATTTTTAGAAACAGGAGGCGCACAACCTAAAAAGAAATTTCAAAACATAAGCAGTAGACATTGGGTTGTAAGTCTGCCAAAACAAACAGAGCATAAAAATAAAGATGTCAAATTTACTAAACCAAAAGCTTCGTGGGAAGACAATTAAAATATTTGGTCCTCCAGGCACAGGCAAAACAGAAAATTTATTAAAACGTGTGAAGCGTTATCTTGAAAAAGGTTATTCACCAGATGAGATTTGTTACGTTTCATTTACAAATAAAGCTGTAAATGAATGCATAAGCAGAGTGAGAAATAAATTTAAAAATTATGATGAGGACGCTTTTAAATATTTTAGAACCTTACATAGTCTAGCGAGACAACAATTTGCAGAGATACCTGTGTTAGATCCAAAAGCAGATCTTCTGATGTTTCATACTCAATATGGCACGATAAAGATAGGTTACAAGGATACGTGGGATGATCAAAAAGTTTATAACAATTGGTCCTTACAAATTTACGATAGAGCTAGAAATATGAAAGTTGATCCTGTTGCTTTGTATAAACAACAATCAAGAAAGAATGTGAGACTTCAACAGTTCAAATCTATTATTGCAGGTTACGAAGAATTTAAAAGCATGGAAACGCCTACAGGCCAACGGACACCGGACAGATTAGACTTTACTGATATGGTTGAAAGATACATTACAGATGGTTTAGTTATACCTTTTAAGGTTTTGATGGTTGATGAGGCACAAGATCTTACGCCCTTACAATGGGATATGATTGTGAAGATAGCTAAATCAGTTGATAGAGTTTACATAGCTGGAGATGACGACCAAGCTATTTACGAATGGAACGGTGCAGATGTAAATTTATTTCAAACATTTCCTGGCAGAGCTTTGGTTTTAAAAAAATCTGTAAGACTAAATAAGAATATTCATTATTTTTCTAAATGTTTATTACATGGAATGGGTGACCACAGAGTTCCTAAAGAATTTTATTCTAATGGTAAGGATGGTGATATTTATAGATGGACTACGTTAAAAAAAGTGCCATGGAATTTAGATGGTAGTTGGATGGTTCTTGCTCGAATCAATGATGTAAAGAGAGAGCTGCAGCAGGAGGCACGTAACTTGTCCCTGTACTATCAAGATGTAAAAGGCAATAAATCTTTTGATCCGAATCAATTTTTAGCGATAGAATATTGGAATAAAATTTGTGAGGGTGGGTCTATTAGTAGAGAAGAAGCTTGTGTGATGTATGAGTATTTACTAAACATAGACCACGGCTACCGGTCAGCGGACAGTAAAAAGTGGAGCTTCGCACATCCCAATCAAGTATTTACATTTGATGAATTACATTTAAGGTGTGGTATGCGTGATGAAAAAGCTTCGTGGAATCAAGTATTTATGAGAAAATTTAAAGATAAAGATAAAAAATACTTTGATAAACTTATGAAAGAAGGTGTAGATCTTACAGCTCCGCCAAAAATAATTATAGATACTATTCATCAAGTTAAAGGTGGTGAGGCTGATAATGTCGTTTTAGCCAGCAAATGTAACTTTCCATCACATTTTGATAAAAAAAATTTACAAGAAAAGGTAAAAGAACTTCGGGTTTGGTATACAGGTGCCACCAGATCTAAACAAACATTACATTTATTAGGCACTTACCATCAATATAATTTTCCGTTAGGAAAATATTTTAAAACATACGAGGCTAATTATGCAAAACAATAAAAAAGCTTATAAAATTTTTATGACACTATCAAAAGAAGAACGTAAAAAACTAAGTGTTGAACATGAAATAGCTGAGATTGACAATCTAGAAAATCAAGATTGGTTAAATAGATTTGGTGATTTTAAAAATGGCCATGGCGGTTCTTTTTGGAATTGGTTATGGATGATTCACTTTAAAAAGAAATATAAAAACATTAACATAGATGATATAGGAGAAAATATGACAAACAAAGAAATGTTCGATGAGGCTTTCCCACAAGAAAAACAAATTGGAGGATCTCATTATAAAAATTTTACCATTCAACCATATGAATTTATTGCAAAAAATAATCTTTCATTCTTTCAAGGGAACATTGTGAAGTATGTTTGCAGATACTTATTTAAAAACGGGATAGAAGATTTAGAAAAAATTATACATTACTGTCAATTAGAAATAAAAAAAATAAAAGACACAAAAAAATGACAATAATTTATGGACTAGGTATGTTGCTTCTAGGTATAGTTGCAATTTCTATAGCAGCAGTTATAACTTACTTCATAATAAATAGATGACACATCAATTAAATTTTATTTACAATGACTCAGATTGGGTGTGTCCGAGTGAATATCCAGACCTATCGCAAGCAAAAGAAATAGCTATTGACCTAGAGACAAAAGATCCAAACATAAAAACTAAAGGTGCAGGTTGGGCAACATTTGATGGCCACATTGTAGGTTTCGCTGTAGCAGCTTATGATCAACAATGGTATTTTCCTATTCATCATGACGCTGGTGGTAACATGGATGAAGGAATCACGATTGGTTGGATGCAGGAAGTTTTAAAAACACCAGCCACTAAAATATTTCACAATGCTAGTTATGATGTTGGTTGGTTAAAAGTAAATGGTTTTGAAATCAACGGACCAATTGTAGATACCATGATCGCAGCTGCACTTGTTAATGAAAACAGGTTTAGTTTTAGTTTAAATGCATGTGCTAAAGACTATTTAGGTGAGATTAAAAATGAGACGTTTCTAAACGAAAAAGCAAAAGAATGGGGAATTGACCCCAAAGCTGACCTCTGGAGGCTGCCTGCGGGCTACGTAGGCTTCTATGCTGAGCAAGACGCAGGGTTAACCTTACGACTTTGGCAACACTTTAAATCTGAGATTACTAAACAGAGTTTGAATGATGTTTGGGAGATGGAGATGGAGTTGCTGCCTATTCTTATTGATACAAGAATGAGAGGTATAAGAGTTGATGTAGATAAAGCTGCAGCTCTTAAAAAAGAATTCAAACAAAAAGAATCTTTAGTGCTAGGTAAGATAAAAAAAGAAACAACATTAGATGTTGATATCTGGGCTGCTAGATCTGTAGCACAAGTGTTTGATAGAATAGGTGTAGACTATCCACGGACAGCGAAAACTGAAGAACCAAGTTTTACACAAAATTGGTTAGTAAACTGTAATAACCCGATAGCGCAACTAATAAGAGAAGCAAGAGAAATAAATAAATTCCATTCAACATTTATAGACTCAATTCAACGTTATGTGCATAAGGGTAGAATACATTCCGAAATAAATCAACTAAGATCTGACCAAGGAGGCACAGTTTCAGGAAGATTAAGTTATTCTAATCCTAATTTACAGCAGATACCAGCTCGTAATAAAGAATATGGAGATAAAATTAGAAGTTTGTTTTTGCCAGAAGAAGGCAGACAATGGGGATCATTTGATTATAGCCAACAAGAGCCAAGATTAGTTGCTCATTACGCAGCAAGCGTAGATAATAATTTTACTGGAGCCGATGAGTTTATTGAAGCTTACAAAAATGAGGCAGCAGATTTTCATCAAATCGTTGCAGATATGGCAGGCATAAGTAGAACTCATGCAAAAACGATAAATTTAGGTTTATTTTATGGTATGGGTAAAGCAAAATTAGCTAAAGAAATGGGTATTTCTAAAGATAATGCTGAACAATTATTACAAAAATATCATTCGAGAGTGCCATTTGTTAAAAAATTAGCAGAAGCTGTAACTAACTCCGCTTCAAAATATGGCTTTATTCGAACAATAAGGGGTCGTAAATGCCGATTTGACATGTGGGAGCCATCTACCTTCGGAATGAACAAAGCCATGCATTACGAGGAAGCTAAGGCCATTTATGGCAATAACATCAGAAGAGCTTTTACTTACAAGGCCTTGAACAGGCTTATCCAAGGATCTGCAGCTGATCAAACAAAACAAGCTATGATTAATTGTTACAAACAAGGTTATCAACCTTTGTTGCAAATCCATGATGAATTATGCTTTTCAATAAATGAAGATGCTGATATAAAAGGTGTTAAGGAGGTTATGGAAAATGCTATCGAAAATCTTAAAGTACCTTTCAAAGTTGATGTTGCCATCGGCAAGAGCTGGGGTGAAGCGAAAGAGTAAAAAAGAAATAAGTGGTTATTATTATGATGGTAAAAAATCTTATACGTTATATCAAAGAAAATCTTATTAATCTTCTTTTTTATCTTGTGTTTCTTCTTTTTGGTGTTCTTCTTGGTCTTGCTCTTGAGGAACAACTTCTTCATTTTTCTGAAGTTCTTTTAATCGCTTATAATAATTAGGATGCTTAAACTCGTGTGTCATAATTTAGAGCGCACTATCCTTAGGAATTTTTTTTAAAAAAGCAAGTTTAACTTGCTATGTCGAATAGACCGTTCTTTGCGTCTTCAACAGATTGCTCAGCAATCTTTACTTTAAGGTCTTTTATTTTTATATCGATCCACTTCATATCAGGAGTTACTCTCCCCTGGGACAACGCTGTGCTGGCCCACTTGGACTCCAATTGAAGTTTCTCCGAGATTAACTTTTGTAGTTGCATCTCTGTCTACCTCCTCAAATGTTATGTAGACACGGTCACCATAAAAGCTTTCNTCCGCACCTACTATTTCACCCTTGTCAACGCCATTTGCAAACGCTTCAAGAGCAGCTTTATCGTCTTTTGCTTCAAGCATCTTATCAAAATATATATTCTTACATCTTGCTTGGACACGATATAACTTCATGTATTATTATATACCAAATTGGGCCATAAAATCAACTATGTGCCTAATTCTGGTTTTTTTGGAGGGATTATTGGACTTTGAAGTTTAACTTCTTTACATTCAAATTTCACTGCTAATCTTTGTTTTTCTACTCTTTCAGGACTGAACTCTTCATAATCTGTTAATGCTTTAAATGTGCTATGTGCAGCTCTGTAACCATACTCCACGCAACTAGCGTGAGTGTCAAAAGAGTAACCAGGTAATGTTTGTGTTGGACATTGATTTGATATTGTGCTGCATAAATATAATACTAAAACAAATTTTGACATAAAATCCTATATTATCCTATATAATTTAATCCTTGCATATCCCATGGAAATGTATATATACAATTCATGTTTTTTTTCAATCTAACAAAGAGGTTATCATGAAAAAAGAAAAAGTAATAGAGGGTATGACAATTGCTGCTGAAAAATTGTCAGATCCTTTGGTTTTAAAGCCAGAGTGGATGGTGGATAAACCAAAAGAAGTTGAAAAACTTCACACGTTTACAGTTACATTTAATGAAAATACTAAACGTATTGATCTGTATGTTAATGGAGATCAATATAGATCTATGCATGTTACAGACAAATTATCTGGCATGCGTAAGTTTCATGAAGGTGTAGATAAAATGGTCAAACTATTTAGCGATTGGGGTTTTTATGAAAACCAAAATTAATTGTGACTCACAAGTTTTTATTAAGTGGGTTGAAAAGGTTGAGGAGATCCTTAATCGCATTCCAATAGTAACGGCCAACGGACACATGCCAGTTGAATACGGTGACGATGAATTTCAAGAAGGCATGAGACAACTTCAACAATGTGCTTTGCGATTTGATGATATGCCAATTTATCCAATCAATGAAGCAATAGCAAAAAGACTTGTTGAAGATCAACTACAGGGGGCAAATGACAGATCTGATAATTAAGATGTTTGTTTTGTTCCTTTTATTAACCATACCACCTAAAATACTTTTATTAATTTTTGGTGGCTTAACTTACATTGTATTAAACTAGGAGGAAAAGATATGAATAATGCAATAAAAAATAAATACTTTGAGACAACTAATTACTCAAAGTTTAAAAAGGCCAGAGGTAATAGACCTGTGGACGAAGCACACGTAAAGCAATTAAAAAGATTAATTGCAGAAAAAGATCTTTANGATCCAATACGTGTTAACGCAAACATGGAAGTGATTGATGGACAACACACTTTACAAGCTAGAAAAGAACTAGATCTTAAAGTGCCATACATCATAATTAATTCTGATGATCCGTTAGATGTTGCAAGACTGAATACGGGTAGAAAGAATTGGTCCATGGAAGCATATTTAAATCATCACTGCGCAAGAAATAAGAGAGATTATCAAATATGCAGAAACAAAATGAACCAATATGGAATCAATGTTGCTGAAGCGATAGTATTATTGTTAAAGCAATGTTCACTTTGGAATAGAGTCTCCACAGATTTTAAAACTGGAGATTTTAGAATACCTGCAGGAGGCATTGAAAACATAGATCGAATCGGAGCTGCACTCAATACTTTAAAAAAATATTTTTTAGGTATGGATGATAGCAAGAGAAGATTAAAAAGATCTATGGTCATGGCTTACATCATTGCAGATAGATGCCCAGACTTTGATCTAAGACGTTTTAGAGAGGCCTGCAAAAGTAAGTCATCTTGGTTTTTGTCTGGTACATCCACTAAAGATTACATAGTGATTATTGAAAAAATCTATAATAGTGGTAGGAGCAAGAAGAAAATTAAATTACTTGATTTCTTTTTATCAAAAGAATACCAAGAGCATTAGGAGAAAAATGAGTAAACTTGATTCCCATACAATTGTCAGAAAAAATATTAATTTATTAAAAAATGCGTATAATTATTCTTACGCAGATATTGCTAGGTTAATGGATAGTGATAAGAGTAATGTTCACAGAACATTTACAGGAAGTTATAAAAATCACAATATTGGAATGAGAACTTTAGACAATTTGGCTGAAGCTTTTGAAGTTGAGCCAAAAGATTTATTAGATCCTAATTTTTCTGTGCAATCAAAAATAATTATTAACGGTAAGGAAAGGTAAAACATGGACATCAACAAATGGAAGTCTTGTGCGGTTGATATCGAATCATACACACTTATAAGAGCAATGGGGAANGCAGGCTTTAGAAGACCTGGATCTATGATTGCTAAATTAGTTGATGAAGAGGTTAGAAAGATAGCAAAGAAAGAGGGGATAAGCTATCCAAAGATGAAAGAGAATTTACTAAAAGAAGGCAACAAACTTCTCAACGGTAAATAGATTGGGGTTATTTAGTTTTCTTTTTTTCCCCAAATCGGGTGGGGCCGGGAGACTGGCCCCCTTTAAATTATGATTACATTACAAGATACAAAAATATTTGTTAATAATTATAAAGATCATAAATCTTTAAATAAAAAATTATCTGAAGAAATAATACAGGCTAGAAAAAACGATCTGTTTGCAATGCCCCATTCTAACAAAAACTGTTGGAGGTCGACTTATAAATATAAATGTGAAGAGGAGCTGCTGCAGCCCATAAATTTAGTGTTAGCAGAATATTCTAATTATTATTTTAAAAAAACTGACATGACATGTAAAATTTTATACTGGACCAACATCAACGGGTTTGGTGGTGGTAATTTATTTCACACACATTACAGGGCTGATTGTGATTTATCTGGTGTTTATTATATACAAGGTGANAATACTGGATCTATAAAATTTGCAACACATGAACAAATGTATTTTATGATACCACCTCACATGCCTCATGCTAAAATGATTGAACATGAACCAAAAGATGGTGATATAATACTATTTCCATCTTATTTACTGCACGAGGTAACAGTAAACACCAGTGGTCAAAAACGTATCACTGTTGGTTTTAACGTAAAATTTGACTTGCAACCAACTCCAAAATAAGTATTAATTGATTCACGTATTTCCTTAGCCTAAATGAAAAGGTGGGGCTTTAAACACCTTATTTTC
>FUFK010041396.1_pt1 | contig 57757 bp, 55 predicted proteins | sample 1021851 | NCBI WGS metagenome assembly FUFK01 (sample SAMEA51879418, study PRJEB19060) | metagenome
GTGAAACAGATCCAACGCGTTGTGGGTGCAAAGGTTGACGGCTGGTTCGGGCCTCAGACAGAGAAAGCCGTGATGCGCTTCCAAGCGAAGCACGGGCTGGTTGTTGACGGATGGATCGGCAAACAAACTTGGGCTGTGCTGGGCAGAATGTTGTGAGCGGATGGGCTGAGGAACTGTTTGGCGAAGACGCAGAATTTTTGCAAGCCAAAGCAGAGCAAATCATTGAAGAAGACGGCATCTCACTGTCCGTCGAAATGGTGATACCTCTGGCCTCAGCCCGTGACTGGCACGAACAATACTCCGCCGCCATCAACGGCTCCATGGAAGGCATGGCAAAAATGTGGATGTTCCTAGAAGCCTTCTGCCAACAAATTGAAGAAGGCTTAGAACTAGAAGTCGGTGAAGAACAAGCCTTCAGAGACAACATTGAAGACTGGGGAATGGACTACTAACTTCCTAGTACTAGGAAACTAGGAGGCTGACGCTTCCGCCAACTCCCTCATCTTCCGCATCAAATCCCGCTGTTCAAACTGCTCACGTTTCATGGCGCTCTGCTGAACCTCAGGAGTCAAGTCACGCACGTAGCCACCCAAAGAGAACAGCGTCGGGTAACCCAACGCCGACAGCAAGTTCTTGACCGCCTTCTCCTCATTACGTGAACCTTCACCTGCGTAACGGTTGATCAAACCACCCAGCGGGTTGACCTGATCCAACAAGTACTCCGTCTTCGGAGTGATGAAAGTTTCACCACCCATTGACTCCGTTTGACCCAGCGCAGTCAACAGCGGCAACAACGCCTGTTGCCACCCCTCCACCCTGACGAAGGACTCATCGTCCAACGGGATGTCTTTGTACAACTGTTTGCCAGCAAAGTTCTCCACCACTGCTTTGATCAGCGGGTTGGAGTCAGCCAAGAACCTGATCGGATCAGCCATACGATCTACATCTTCTTCGACACGGGAGAACCCAAGGTCAGGTCGGGCATACTGACCGACACCCGGCACCCTGAACGGCAAACGGAACCCGCCGCCCTCCAAGAAGTAGTCAGGCACTACACCTGTCTCCTCATCATCGGAACGGATGTTACGAACGAACGAATTGAACTTCTGATATGACCGTGGCTTAGACCACATCTGTGTCACCTGCAACGGCAAGTTGCGGGACATGAACGTCCAGAACGGGAAGATCTGNCGGAAAATTCTGTCATTGCTGGAGAACTGGCTGTAGTTGAAATGCAGACGGGTGATGCGTGTGACCGCTTCTTCCAAAGACCCGCCCTCACGCAGTGTTGCCACTGCGGGAGCGGCACGCACAGTGCCCTCAACATTACGACCCATTCTCCTGCTCCACCCTGTGCCCGGAGGAGCCTTGAGTCCGACTTCAACGGCGTCGTACTGGCCTGCACCTGAACCCAGCACGGAATCGATCACAAACTTTTCGTCAGCATTCAAAGCATCCATGCCGCTGGAGCGATACTTGTTCCAAATGCGGATGCCTTCAATCATGTCGTCAGGACGGACACCGTCGGAGAAGTTCATGAACGAAGCCGACATGCCGTTACGGATGTGGAACCGTGGGGTCGCAGTCACATACGCTTTGAACACACGGGTGTATGCCTGCCAAGCCTTCAAGAACCCCTGATACACCTCAGGTTTGTTTAACTCAAGGATGCGTTGACGGATCACATACAACTGTTCAGGCACCGCAACACCAGTGCCCTCAATCTGTCTCCAGCCCTGCTCCAACTGGTTCAACATGTCCTCACGGAACTTGACACTGTTCTTGCCTTTGCTGATGTCGTCAAAGAAGTTGCCGAACCGTCGGGCTTCGCCCGCACCCTCAGCCGCAATACGTGCCTCAGTTGCGTACACATTCAAGATTGACGCGTAACCAACTTCTGCCGCTTGATCGCCGCTCTGTGCACGCCGACGTAGATCAGCCAGATACCGTTCATCACGGTTCAACAACTCACCCTCAGGCACATCCTCAGTCAACGCACGAACNTCACGCTTGAACCTGCGGTTNCCCTTGTCAGGCAGACGACGCACATCGGNNGTCAACCGTGCCGTGGTGTCTACACCGTCAAGGTTCANTGTNAACCCTTCNTCGTTNGCGGCATCCAACTGCCGTTTAGCGGCAGTNTGCTCAGCCTGCGCTTTACGTGTGCGGCGACGCGCCGCACCAGTACGCCGATTCAGATCAAGAGCCATCGGGTCACGCGACCCGATAGCAATCGCCCTGTTCTCAGCGTTCTCAGCATCAATCTCAAACTGTCTGGAAGTGTCCATGCTTTGCTGGACATCCTTATCTGCGAACGGATCAACTCCTTCAGCGACAGTCCGCTGATTCTCCAAATACTCAATCTCATCCAAAGCGCTCTGGTCAGGAACAATCCCTGCACCACCCTTCGGCAAAGCACCCAACTCATCACCGATACGCTTACTTTCATCAGCGATACGACGCTCTAGGCTGGTGATCCTGCGGTTCACCTGATTCAACTGAGACGTAAACAGACGGCCACTGCCCCGTCCCGGCGCTTCACCAAGCCCCGGCACGGCAGTACGGCCAGCATCACCGTAAGTACGAATCAGATTCTCAAGCGCTTCACGCTCAATCAACAAGTCTTCAANTTCTTTNGCACGCACATTCAAATCAGACTGNTGTTTCAACAACTTCTTGCGCTTNTCAGTACGTGCTTTCAACTGTCGCCTAGCAGAAGCAGTGTTCTGGTTCCGCAACTTGGCGATACGGTCATCAATCTTGTCGACCTCACCCCTGATTTGGGCTACACGACGTTGAGCATTGCGCCACGCCACATTTGCCCGACGCAACGAATTGCCAGCAGACCGCCGCAAACGGTCAACCTCTTCTTGGATGATCCGTGTTTCGGCACGACGTGCCGCATTCGCAGTGTCACGCGCCGCATCATACGCTTCCTGACGGCTGGTGCGTGTAGCCGCCTCCAAACCTTCAATACGCTGAGGGTCTCTGACCTGATCCTCAATGCCCCTAAGGATTCTGCCTTCACGGATCACCGAACTATCGACCGCAGTGTCTACACCAGAACCAATCTCAGCCAACCTGCGGGCATACGCCAAACGTCCGTGTTCGGATGCGGCGGCATCCGCCCACCTGTTAGCAAGATCGAAACCATCCTCAATCACAAAGTTGTTGTCACCCAACTCTGGGTACAACTCACGCATCGCCTCATTGAAAGAGAACGGATCATCACCCTTGAGCGTGACTGTTCTGTCGCCACGCTTCAACTCCGAACCTTCAATGCGTGTACGCCGCAACGTGATACCTTCGGGCGACAACTCATCGACCACACCGATTGTCTGAGCAACCTCTTCGCCCACATCGCCCCGCTGTAAAGCAATGCCATCGTCAGTCAACATGCGTGGCAAATAGTTCTTGCGGTACTGGATTTCTGATCCAGCGTCACGCAAATCTTTGAACCCCTCATCAAAGAAACCGCTCAAAGCACGACCAGCCTCAGTCGTGGGATTGCCTGAAGCAATCTCACGGGCGGCATCCTCACCAGACACGCCCTCTCTGCGGGCGTTCCTAACTAGAACGTCGACCGCTTCACGACCCTGACTTTGTTTCACGCCACGCTCAACCGCTTCGGCAGTCATGCCGATGCTGTTCTCCAACTCACGGATAGCGCGACCCTGATCGCCAGACCGCAACGCCCTCATCAACCCCACATTCGCCTCAGGCGTAATGCGGTCAGTGATATTACGACCCAAACGGGTATTACCAATACCCTGCCTAGCGCCAGAAAGAGCCCTGCCAGTCCCCTCAGCAATCCTTCGGGTGCCGGGAATCGCCGCAGTTTGACGGCCAGTGAACGGAACACGGAAACGCAACCCTGCCCGACCCAACTCTGAACCCTCAACACCTGCTTCACGGCCAGCACGAATAATGTCGTCATAAAGCGCCCGTTGCTGATCAGTTAAACCAATGACACCCTTTTTGCCTACAGCAGAAATCAGCGGAGCCGCATCGTCGACACGGTCAACAGCCCGTGCCGCCGTCAACAAGTTCTTGCCAGCAGTAGCACGCCCAGTAGCACCAGCAAACTTGCCTGCACCCAACGTCAAATACGTCAACGGGTCAAGCGCCACATCGCCAGCAAACCCGATCACACGGTCAAGCCACTTGTTCCCTGTAGGATCAGCGAAAGCGGTGCCGAAACCGTAACTGGTGTCCATCGTCTGGCTACCAAAATCCGACAACGAAGCCTTCGTAGTCGGATCATTATCGACAGCATCAACCAACTCCCGTAAACCCGAAATGATCGCACGCCTAGGGGTATCAATGATCTGCAACGGTGCAACCAGACCACGCACCAAAGCGCCACCCAGACTTGAACCGCCCTCATCGGTTTCAGGTCTGGCACCACCAGCGACTACATCGGTGAAACGTGAAAGATTTGGAGATCCCCCAGACCTATCGCCATACGGAAGAACCGTCATCAGTTAAACCCTTCTGCGTGTAGGAGCCAGAAGGCTGTCAACAGCATTTGAAATCTGATCACTGCTCAACCTGACACGCCGAGGTCTAGTCGACTGTGGCTTTGTTGGAACGCTGTTAGCCATCGCCGTAATGAACGCTTCCGTCGCTTGTTGGCCGGGGTAAAACGACTCTTCCTGAGCACGAATCCTGTTCGCCTCTGCGACAGCGTCAAGAGAATCTTGACGTGTCTGCACACCACCCATAGGCAACGGCACAGCCGCAGTCAAATCTTGAATCTGCCTCCGCACATCCTGAGATCCCCCCTGCCCTCTCTTCTGTGCCTGATCAGCGGCGGCAAAAGTCGCATAACGCTGAGCCGCCTTAATGGCCTGATCCTGTTGGTTCGCCAACGTCGAACTAGCGTTCAACGCAGGACTAGAACGATCTGTCAAAGGTTGCGTAAGCGTGGCATCCTCACCACCAGCCGCACCAGCAAGATCAATAAAGGAAGTCCCACTACCGACTTCCAAACCTTCGTCCCTCATCCTCTGATATATGCCGGGATCAAAACCCTGTTTGTCGTTGAAGAACTCCAACAAGCCCTGAGTCACCGTAGGGTCATCGTAAAGCGCTGAACCACCGACAACAGGCACACGCCTAGACTTGTCGTACTCCCCAAGCAGACCTTCCAAAGCCCTCAATTCTGCCCGTTCAGAGTCCGCCTGCTGAGCCGCTTGCTCAGCGGCAAGTAAACGCTCAGGGTTTTGCTGTTCTACCCACAACTCAGGGCTAGAGAACAACCCAACAAACCCTGCATCCTCCATAATTTTCTGTGCTTCAACAGGATCTTTCTTCAGGTAAGCCATACCAGTTCTGTCGTCAAAAACGTAACGGTCTTCCATGTCCGCAAAATCAGCATGCGCTTCAAGATTCAACTGAAGTGCTTCAAGTAACGCCTTATTTGAATCATCCAGACCAAGACCCGACCGACCTTCAAGAAGTCCGGGCAACGCAATCGTAATAGCCTGCTCAGCAGAAAAACCGCTGTCGCTCACCAGAGAAACCAAACCATCCAGATCTTGATCGACAATACCCAAAGAAGCGGCAAGTCGCTTCAAGACATCGTTGACTTCCATCTGTGCTTGCATCGGGTCGATCTCTGCCGTGTACGGGTCATAGGCGTTCGACAAAACCCATCGCTCAACAGCCTCAGGCGTAATAATGCCCAAGCCAAACTGGCTGAAAAGATTGCCAGCACCACCAAAAAGGTTTTCGACATTGTTCAGCCCAGTTGAAGCACCCGCCGAAGAAAGCATTTGAAGTATCTCTTGGTCGGTCATCCCAACGCTCCCATCGCCTGACTAGCAGGAATGCCCAAACGGCTAGAGAACTCAGTCCACAACTCAATCACACTGACAGGGTCAAGCAGATCAACGATCGGATTGACCATGTTGTTGAACGAAACAATGGCCTGATCCACCATGCCCTGATCAACCGTAACTGCCTGTTGCTGAATCGAAGCCAACAGGTTATCGATAGCCTGCAAATCGGCTTNTTNCTGTCGACCCAAGTTGAAGCGTTGACCAGAAGTCAACGCCGCCAACGCACCAAGATCGTCAGCCCGACCAAGATCAAGATCCGACAGACGTGAACTCCTGTTAGCCGCATCAGATTGACGCAACATGTCGTACATCATGTCCACAGTGCCCTGCGTCGTAGCCCTATCAGCATCAGCCTGAGCCTGCAAAGCGGCCATCGTCGCCCGATCTGCACCAACCATAGGCACAGCCATAGGGGTACTTACCTGCGACGGCGTTTGATAAAACGTAGGAGCAGACTGAACACGGTCAGCGGCAGAACCATACGCCTGATTGATGTTCCCAGTAGAGGCGGCCTCAGCCGCCGCAATTTCCTCACCAGCCAACGCATACCTGTCAGCGACATCCTGCTTGCGTGCCTGAGTTTCACCCAGCAAGTTACCGAAAATGCCAGATGCCGCAGTTCCTTGGAACCGCTCCATCGCCGCCTGATCGGCTGTGCTCAAATTTGACTTCTTTCGTTTTGCCATGTTCAACTCCCCATGAACGGGTAATACTTCATCAACTCTTGCGCCAACTGGGCAATCCCGCTTGCCTTGTTGATCTCTGCTTCCTGAACAGCCTGCTCATACGCCGCCATAGCCTGCTGATCAGACAAATCAGCCATCATTGTCCCCTGATCGGCGGCCTCCTGAATGCCTTGCTGTAGACGGGAAGCCTGCGTAGCGAACTCATTACGTGCCCTCTGCTGTAAACCGCTGTTACGGAGCCCACGCTGACCATACGCCGCCGCCAAAGAACCCAAATCTCTGTCAGTTCGCTCAGTCAAATCACGCAACCCGCGCTGACCGCGCTGTTGCGACAACATACGGCTATAGGCGTTCTGCGCCAAAGTAGCGTCACGCTGAGTGCGTGCCGACCGTTCAGTCCGTCCAGCGGACAATCCAAGATTCGCAAAAGAAGCCATCACTAAATAGCCATTTCGTTACAGCCCGCCATCATCCAAACGGGTACGGATACGTTCCAACTCTTGAATCAACGCCAAAATAATTTGGCGTAGCACCTGAGCATCTTCACCCTTCAAACGCCCCAAGCCGGGAGGAGTAAAGTTCTGATCAGCCATTACGTCCTGCTCCTACGTGGGTTGAACTTCAACGTGATGCCATTCACACCCCACGCCTGATTGCCATAACCAGACACCTTCAACTGGACAGCATTAGCCAAACCAAGATTCGTGCCCTTCACAAGATCAGACCCCAAATCAGGCTGAACCCAAGACTCATAGCCACCCGAAAACTCTGCCCCAGTGAACGTCAACGTGAAAGTACGTTGCGATGTAGACCGATCCCAGTTATGGAACGCCGACACATTGATCGTCGTGTCAGAACCCAACTGGCGAACCAGAAACTCTGGTCGCCGCCAAAACTTCTTCGCTGTAGTCACCCCACCATCACGCCACTTCGTGACGTAATACGAATCAAAGTTCTGTGCGCTACCAGCAATCGTGTCCTGAGCGGCCTCAACCACATCGATCTCCAACACATGCGGCTGAGTCGGATGCAACACCACAGGCAAACGACGGCCAGAAGAATCAATGAACTCTGTGCCACCAGCAAAACCGTAGCCATCAGCCAACGTGTACCTAGACCAAGCCCCACCAGCACCCACAGTTTGATCCCACACAAACGTAGTCGTAGGTCTGGAAGCCTGAACCGACCCATTGAACTTCACATCAGCATCGTCAAACGTGACAGCCGTGTCGTCAAAAATTTCGTTCGTTGCAGGATCAACACCAATCGGCAACGACACCATCACCTTGCGATCAACCCACGACAAATAGATGCCATCCAACGACTCATCGTTCATCTCACCGATCTGAATGATCGGACGCATCTTCTGAAACAAATCGATGAAACGTGAACCGTCAAAAGCAAACATGCCGTCAGGCCAAGAGAACATGAACACAGCAGACTCACTGGCAACCACAGCCTTCGACGAAGGCGCACCCATCTGGTTCGTCAACTGAACCAACTGGAACGTGGCCTCATCGAAACCAAGGATCGCAAACACAGCCCGTGGTTTGAACACCAGCAACTGGTCACCAAACGACACAATCGCTTTGATGCCACGGCCACCACCAACCACATCAATAAAATCCAGTTCACGCCAACACTCAGGGTTGCCCGGATGAGAGAACCTGACACGGTCAGGGAACGGAACCACAGCACTAGAACCATTCCCGTCGTATGTGTGTGCAACCCACAGACGGTCACCATGAACGGTCATGTGTTCTGCCCGTGGACAATGCGAACCAGACGCACCCACATAAGAGTCCTGCCAGTCAGAACCAGTGAAACCTGAGGCCGTCAACAGCGTTGCTGTTGGCGACCCGCCAGTACCATCCCACCTGAAACAGTTGTTCGACTGACCAGCAGAACCATACAGATACGACGTACCAGAATTAGACCAAGCACCGAACTGTGCGCCATCAACCGCATCAGTTGTCACACCCATATTGGCGAACGTCGTACCCTCCGTCCAATACACCTTGTTGTTTGCAGACACGAACAACTGGCGGGTATTCCCATCCCACGCAAACACCCTGTGCGGATCGAAACTGCCAGAAGCAATCGAACCAATCGCAGAAGAGTTGTAGTCACGAATACCGTTACGTTGAGAGAAACCGCCCCGTGGATCAATATCCACATTCAACAAATCAGGTGACTCATTATCGGCCAACTGATATGCGTCAGCACGATAATTCAAACCACCAGTAAAATCCTGAAGAGCAACGGTTTCCAACGCCATCAGAAGTACACCGGCGACTGGTAACCATTACCTGATTCATGGAAACGTGAACCAGAAACAACCAGCGGGCGATGCGAAGACACCCGCATAATGTCCGAAGCGGCAAGACGCACAGCCTCATCAAACGAATCCCTGTAGAAACGTGCCAACGGCACATCCTCTTGCAGTTGGTACAACTGGGCGACCGCATAGTAAACCAGCGACTGATGTAGACGCTCATCCGCATCCACCTCAGTCGTGTCATCAGCATCCCACTGCGTTGGTTTGCGGTAACCCCGCAACTCCAACGTGTACACATCGTTCGGCTCAGGCCAAATACACAGTTTCTGCTCCCACACAGAGAAATGCATTGGACGGCCAGCAGTGTCCTCAGTGCCCAACCAGAACGCCTCAGCATCACCATGGTCAACCAACGTCAACCTGACCCCGCCGACAGAACCTTCAACTACAGAAGTGATCTCACGCACATCACCAGTGCCAATAGACGAAATCGCATACTTCTTCTGATTAGCGACAGTCGACAACGTGTACGACTTTTCAAGGAACGGCCAACGCCGTTCCAACGAAATCATTCGATCATAGCCATCACGGATATACATATTGAGCAACGCATCGGACACATCCGTAGTGTCCATGTCTACGATCTCACGAACTTTGGAACGAATATCAGACAGATTCAATGTCACGCTCCTTTACTTCTTTTGCGATTTGCCGCAAATGCCCCATGCAATAATCGGTGCCCTTAGCGCGATGCCCCTGACAAGTCCCCTCATTTGCCATGCAACGGGTATGCCCCTCATACGGCATGCCACCCGGAGGAGCAGGCTTAGCGCCCTCCGCCATGTAGGCAGGACGTGCATTACGGAGAGCAGGCTCCCCATACAGCGAATAAGCAGGTACAGCGTTAGGAGTCATCACTTATAGGCCAAATCGTTACCCATATACGCCAGAGGCGGGGAGCCGAAGCCCCCCGCCACCAGCATCACATGGGTTGATCAGGCAGTACGTGCCGTCAACTTGCCCTGCTTCTTAGCGTTGCGAACCGTGAGGTTGCCATAGCAGAAGATCAGAGCGTAACGTGCGTCCATGTTTTCTGGACGAACAAAGTCGGTCTGTGAGAACCACTTACCTGAGTGACCAACAAGGGTCAGGTACTTGCTGTTAAGGAAGTACATGATTCCTGCCGTGCAGTCCACGTCATACATGACGGGGGCTGACTTGAACAACAGGTTCTGGAACCCGAAGTTCGCTTTGTCGGTGTCGGTGTACCGAAGTTGTGGTGTCAACAGTGACTCATACTTCTCAAACAGAGTTTGGGTTGTGAGGATCACGTCAGGGTGATCGTTACCAACCGAAACAGTGTTGTAAGCAGTCGTCATGTCAGCCGTGGTGAGAGCACCAGCGGTGTTCTCCTCATATGACTGCCAGAATTCGTTACCGCCAGTTCCACGGTTAATGCCACCGACGGTGCCGCTTGCCTCAACAAGGTTGCCGAGACCGTTCCAGTCTGCGCCACTGTTGCCAGTGCCGTCACCGAAGAACATTGCGTTGAATCCTTCCTTCATTGACTCCTCGGCCTGCATGACCTTGGCTTCAAGAAGGTTGATGATTGCTTGCTCACCGTTGTTCTTGGCTTCTTCGATGCCAGAAATTGCGATCGAAACAGCGTACTGCTTCCAATCGAACTCGGCGGCTGAGATGCCAGTCTGAGCGGTAAGTGAGATGGTGTCGTAACCTGAGTACGAACCGACTGTGCTGTTCTCACCGTAGATGAGAGGTTCCACAATCTTGTTGCCGCCATCCAGCATGCGGATGCGACCCTTGTCCATCAGGTGTTGTGTAAGGGGACGTGCATTAAAGACGTTGTCAGTCAGTTGATCACGATAGTTGTTGACCGTGGTTGACAGCAACGCATCAAAGTTGGTGTTACCAGCCATTTTGCTTTACTCCAAAAGGTTAAGAAACGCCGTACTGCCGCTTTGCAGCAGCCCAAGCGTCAGATATTGAACGGATCGGTGCCGATTCCTCCATGCCGTTATCAGCGGCAGAAGACCCGCCAGACACAATGCCCGCATCACGCTTCGCATCTATGACCGCCTGCTCCTGAGCAGTGCGGTCGCTTGCTAGACGTTCAGCCGCTTCAGCACGGGCAACAAGCCTGTCAAAAGCCATCTGCTTATAAACGGCCTCAAGGTTGGTTGAGCCTGTAGCCAAAGCCTCAGCGACCACATCTTGAGCGTTGAAATCTTCACCGTATGTGTTTTGCAACCTTGCAACGTCTGCCTCCAACTTTTGATATGCACGATCCTGTTCGAACTGTGCTATCCGCTGGTCAAGTTCCTTGACACGCGCCGCCACTGGGTCGTTCCACTCAGGATCATCCACACCCTCAGTTGCCTGATCAGCAACCTGCTGTGCTTGATCTTTCGACAAACCGTAATGAGTTTGAAGAAGTTCAATCGTCCTGTTCGGATCGTTCTCCAGAGCCTGCGCCACCGCACTTGCCCATTGAAGACTCTGTTTCTGTTGCGCNAGTTCCTGCGTCTTACGGGTGTAGTCCGCTTGACGACTGTAACCAGCCACCGCCTCAGACAACGGCACCCTCACGTCCTCACCGTCAACTTTCACGACCACATGGTGGTCAGAGAAATCGTCGACATTGAGGATTGGTGCGTCAGCCGCTACCTCTGCGTCACCGCCCACATCTTCAACTTGTCCGCCTTCGNCGGGGTNTNCCACTGGGGCTTCTATAATTTCACTCACGTAGAGTCCTTTCGGTTGCTCCTATATATAGAGAAAAATCGTTACATCACCACAAATGTTTGCACGCCCAATAGCGTGCGCTCAAAATATCTGTGGCTGTATCGCACTTGTGTCGGGCACGGAACGACTTACGCCGAGCCTTCCCACGCTCCGTCTTCGGGCTACTGCCCTCAGTCGTCACACCCTGCTGACCAAACCTGATCGTTTTTGTCTTACCCTCAGCATTGCGGGCAACAACAATCCACGACTTAGTTGGATGACTAGGCGTTCGCTTCGGCTTGTTGTAGTCAGACACGCCAGCATTCACCAATTTCGGGTCTTTCTCAGCCATATCAACGCTTCTTTCTAGCCGCCTGAGACGCTTTCTTCGCCGCAGGCGTATTCGGCACATACTGCTTCCCAGCCGCCTTGCCCTTACGCTTCTTATCTGAAGTCGCTTTGTACTGGGCAGGAGTCAACTTTTTGATCGCCGCTTTCGGCAAATAACGCTCACCTGTCGCCTTCGACCCTTGGGTCGACGGCTTGCCAGATTTCGTGCCCCACTGCTCCTTAGTCCACTTGTCCAAGTTTTTCTGAGGCTTAGCCTTAGCCATCATTTACCCCGATTCTTACGGGCATTCGCCTGAGCAGTCTTGCTCAGTTCCCCGTAATGAAACAGGCGCTTGCTGGACGACGTGTGCGTCGCCCCGCTATGAATGTGACCGTTACTCATCCTGTGGAACTTGCCTTTGTAAGGCTTCCCATCCTTGGAGTAATGCTTCGTTTCTCTAGCCATCAGTTCGTGTACCCTCCACCCTTGGCTTTGTACTCTCTTGCTAGCATCTGGGCTTTGCGGGCAGACCACTGGCCTGCCGCTCCGCCCTTTGAGCCTGCTTTGATTTTTTCGTACAGGTTTTTCCGCATCCTAGGCTTCGTGTAGTTACCCGCAGAATTAACAGTCGACTTCTTCGCAGGCATCAGTACTTCTTTTTCTTCTTGTAGTTCATAGAACCCTGAACAGTGTTCTTCTGAGCCGCTTTCTTGGCGTAACCTTTTGCCTTCTTGGCTGGTTTCTTTCCGTACATAACTATCCTTCCATGTTTGGTAGCGATACTCCCATGCGTGACGACAACGCCGCCAGCACGGCTGGGTCAATCCCTGACAACTCCATCGGATTAGCGGCAGGCGGAGCCGCCGCACCCGCCAGACCAGCAGGTGGCGGCTCCACCGGCAACGGCATCTGCCCGCTAGAAAGTTGCGGTGTCGGAGCCGAAGCCGCACCCTGAGGTGCGGGGGGTGCAGGAGGTGCAAGGAACTCGGCAGGGTTCTTGATGCCAAACCCGAACTGCAAGACGTGGGCGGCAAGCCGCTCCACGTTCACCACACCAGCCGAAGCAAACGGTGCCATAGCATCCACCATCTGCAACGCCATCTGGCGACGGAACGATTCGTTGTTCGGCGCAGTAGAACCCGCTTCAACTTCATAATCAAAATTGCCTGAAATGTAGTCACGGTCGAACGTGATCCACATCGGCACACCATCAGAGCCCACAACACGGGCAACCTGCTCACCAGTCATGTACTGCTGTGCAAGCGCAACCATCCTGCTAGCAACCTGCTGGATGGCTCCCTCAATGGTCGCCAACTTGTCAGCCGCCCTAGCGTTAGCCGCATCCTGCATGATGGCCGCCTCCGTCGCTGTGCGACGAATCTCAGGCAACGCACCACGCTGATACTCCGACACGCCAGTGATCTGCTCCACATCACCCTGAATCAATTCAGACTGGTTGTAGAACTCTGGAGGAGTGATCACAGCAGGGAACGGTGCAATCACATTCCCCAACGGCTCATCAGAAGCCACGGGCACCAGCACGTTGTCATAGTCAGATTCCAACGCTCCACGCCCATCAGCATCAAACGCAGATTCNTTGAACAGGTACTTGCGTGAGAACCGCTTACGGTGGTTCATCATCTGTGTGCGGGTCTCATTCAACTCACGTTGCAACGGCTCAATGGCCTCCAAATCGCCCAGCGGGTAGAAATGGTCAGGGATGTCATAGTTGCGGATCATCACAAACGGATGACCAAACGCATACGGCATCTTCTTCGGCGGGATCAGGAACTGATCTCCGCTCTCAGCAAACACCGACATCATCTTTGAACGACAGTCGTAGTACTCCCATACCTCAACATACGAATAGTTGTCATCGTAGATGCGGCGCTTACCCGGCTCATCTGCGTACCGTGAACCAGCAGTCGGAGCGACCTCCTCACGGACACGCTTGGCGTACCGTTTGTCGGCCTTCACCTCCGCCAACGGGCGACGGATACGTTGAGCAATCCACTTGACATCCCGCATGCTTGTCGCATCAGGATCAACAAACACATCGAACGGAGACACCCGTTCAACGAACGGGCGATCCTCTGTGACCACAGTGATCGATGTAGTCTCACCGCCCTCAACATCGTCAGACGCATTATCAGACTGGCCGACCTGCTCCTCTTCGATGTAACGGTAGCCGCACTTCATCCAGCCATGACCACACACAAGGAAGTCCTTGACTGCACGACGGAACTCTGGCTTCACTTTGTAATGCCGCCACCAATAGTTGATGACAGCCTCAGTGATGACAGCCTTCGGTGCATCATCTGGCTTCGTGGCGTTCACTGCGATCTTCGGATAGTTCACAGACACCGAAGGAGCAATCACGTTCACAGTTGAGAACGCAATGTTGACCAGCAACCTGTCCTCATCAGACGCGTACTCATAATGGCGGCCACGGTACATGTCGATAAGACGCTTCCACGTACCATCAAATGCCTCTTCGCGTCGCCACCGTTTCGAAGCCGCAAGATGCTTCTTGTACTTCGTCAGTTTCTCTGCGTTACTTGGGCGTGCCATTACAACTCCTCAGGATTACTGCCCAGCCATGCCTGAGCCATACGGCCAGCCAAGTTCCAGACTGCAATAACACCAGCAACACCAGCCGCTTTCAGCACGGAGATGTCAACAACTGCGGCAGTGATAGGTGCCGCTGTTGCGCCCGCAACAAAAGTTGCAATCGCACGGTTGATGCATTCACGGTAATTCATTACATTTCCTCATTTCGCTTGAGTCTCACAAACACTGCTATAACCGCACCCAAACCTGAAACAATCGCCGCCATCATCAAAGATGCTTGAACGTCCTGTGTTCCAGTTTCAGGCAACATCGGCACAGTAGTCGTTGTCGATGTTGAAGACGTGGTTGTCTCCGGCACCGTAGTAGTCGTCGGAGCAACCGTGGTGGTTGTCGGGGCGACCGTAGTGGTAGTCGTCGTCGTCGTGGTGGTTGTAGTCGTCGTTGGTGGCGTGTAGTTGTTCAGAATCGTGATCGGCTCACCCAACGTCACCACAAGATTCTGCGACGTGTTCCCATCAGCATCAGGCACACCTGGGGTCTCAAACGAACGACCCGGCTCCAGCGTGATCGCATACATCGAACCCTCAGGCCACGCCACATAACCCGTTGAGTCTGTGACTGCCTCTGCACCGTGGTCGTCAAACACGACCACTTCGTCGTACACAGGTAGACCAGAGTCGGTCAGCAGATAGATGCCTTCACCGTCTGCGCTGTGNGTGAATGACCAGTCACCAGCCTTGTTCTGTGCTTCGACCGCAAGGTCGTACACAGCCTGTGTTGCGGCATTCAGATCGGCCTGAGACACACTGTTGCTGGTCGAATAAAAACCCAAACCTGCGCTAGGTGTCAGGCCATCCCAGTTGAACGGATCGTTGTACGGAGGAGCCACACCAGAGAACACGGTTGACCCCGTGTTCGGGTCGGACTGCCATGCCCATGACAACGCTTGAACTGCGGCCATCTCAACGGCAGGAGAATCACCATTGCTGGTTACACCCAGCCAATAGTGGTAGTCGTACTTGAACGTGAGGTACTGCAACTTGGGGTCAAGGTTGATCTCAACGTATTCGGAGGGCTGTAGCACTGCGGCAGGCGTATCTGCCTCCGTGCAATACCCGACCATTCCGATCATAGTTTCGCACGGTGAAGGACACGGGCTAGGTGCCACAACGATGTTGATGCCACCCATCAACGACTCAAGATGGTTGTTGATACCAGCCTGCATGTGTGAATTCGGCAGACTTGAACCTCCACCAAGAGGATTCACAAACAAAGTGCCCTGAGTGTTGTTGTCAAACAGGTCGTTCAACTCAATGTAGTAGTCGATGCGGTCGGCACCTTCACCTGCATGAGTGGTGCCGCCAGCAAAACCCAGCGTAACCAAAACAATTAAACTAGCAATCCATTTACTCACGGTTACGCCTTTCCATATCTTTCATTGTCCATTTCAAACCCAAACTCAAATCGTTCATCACATCTTTCAGCCCGTTGATGGCTTCGACTGAACGCTGGTTATCTTCGCTCATCATTTTCAACATTTCGGCTCTTTCTTCTCTGGCTTGAAGAATGACCCGCCATAACAGCGTGACCAATATTCCAGCGAACGCACTGGCCGCACCGAACTGCGCCAGCAATTCCGCCATGCCTATGCCTGTGCTTGATGCTTGTGCTGTTGTTTCTTCCACTTGTCATCTCCATCTCCGTAACAGGATGACGAACCTCATGCCTAAAGCGCCCGACATGAATGCACACACACCAGAAGATGCTTTGAACCACCCACGGGTTGCCATCCCTATATCTGGGTGAATCCAAAACGCAAAATAGATGAACGACACGAACATGATGGACAGTGCCGCCCACCAACAGATATTGCACAACGCAATACCGACCCGTGTCCCAGTCGTGATACGGCCAGTCAAATACAGAACGATCGCAGACATCAACACGATCATCCCGCCAGCCCCATCACCGAACGTGTACAAACCGTCAGCCAGCACGTCTACTCATCCTTGTCCTGCTCATCATGAACCACGTCGAAATAGCCGCCAACGGAATGATCACCGTCGCCAACTGTTGCATCCACAGAATCACGTTCTCATACGGGCTGTTGTACAAGTCGTACCCGTACACAGGAGGGTCAAACTGTGGCATCGAATAACGCATGATNTGAAAGAACGCATAGTTAGCGTTCGTGAACGCAAACATGCCGACAGCCAACAGCAACACTGTTGGCGCAAGCCTGCGCCAAATCACACCAGTCATGTACGCCCAAATGAGAGAAGCAAAAAACGCAAACAGNGCACCAAACATTTCGATGCCAGCGGCAACCAGTTGCCAGTTCATCAGACCCACCTGTTGCCGACATACTCAATGTTGCGGCCATCACGCTTAGCGGAATCAATGATCTCCCGCTCCTGCTCCTTGATTGTTGTGTCGTGGAACATTTGTTGTCCCTGCTGGAAACCAAAACGGATGCCTTTAGCGTGACAACCGAAACATATAGCACCACGTCGCGGAATCACATCAAACGTGACCAGACGACCGCATTCTTGACAATTAAGAGTACCCATCACTAATAGGCCAAACCGTTACATTCTGTAACGGTTACTATGCGCCCCGATTGGTACTCTTTCGAACGGAGAAGTGCCATCAATGGTGAAACGCTCAAACCAGCCAAGGCTGTACTTAGGCACCTTCTGCTCACCCCGATACTCCGGCAACCACACATATTTCAGCATTTGCCAACCAATAGCCAACGACATCACACGGTCATCATGCGGAGAACCACCCATGCGGCCACTCTGAGACCTGATAAACGACTTCAACTCTGCAATCGTCCGTGCACACAACAACCCGATCTCCTCATCACGGATAGCGGCACCCAACTCATCAATCGCCAGCGGCTTCGTAGCCGCCGTGGTACGCCACCCCAACGTCTCCGTAGCCTCAGGGTTCCGTTTCTGCAACTTGCGGGTACGGTACAGATTTCTGTACCCGTACCGCTGAGCGGCCTTCAACGTCGTCAACCCGTGGTTGTTGTTCTCAATCCCTAACAACGCACCGTTGTACATCCAGCCGATCTCACACAACAACTCACCAAACAAGTCAGGCTCAATGTGCCCATGCCAATGGGCAACAACACGACCGCTGTTCGCCTCAATCACATGGGCAGAACTGTAGTCGCCATGACCCAAACCCTCAGCAACGTCAGCACCCACCACATACACGCCAGCAGGATCAACCTCACCCCAATGGGCAAACTCCCCATCCTCCGTCCTGTGCAGTTCAGAATTCCTAGCAGACCTTGTGTGGATGTAGCCGCGCCACGGCTCCACCACCTCAATCTCCAACAACCTGTCAACATCAAACACAGGGTTACCTGACTTGATGAACGCTTCCTCAGATGACCTCGGATACTCCTGATGCAACTGCCAAGACGGCATCGACTTCAACTTTGCTTCATACCAGTCATCATCACGGTCACCCGCAGACCACGGGAAAAACAAGCCAGCGAACCCGTTGTTCCCCGTCTGCGAACCCAGCCACATCTGATGAAAAAAGTTGCCCGAACCATTAGCGGTACTCAAACAGATAACCCGACCACCAACGTCAGCAATAGGTTCAATAGAAGCCCACGCCTCCTCAGGGTTCGGCAAGAACGCCATCTCATCCACAATCACCAGATACACCGATTCACCACGGGCAGGATCATTACCGCTAGGAAGCGACTCAATCGCAGACTCATTAGCAAACGTCATTTTCAACTGGTTATCGACAACCAGATCAGAACCCCGTTCCTTCATCCACTGCGGAAGAAACTTGTAACCATATTTAGATTTCTGCAACAACTTCGCCGCTTCACGCTCAGTCCTAGAAAGCATGACAACGAAACGGTCAGAGAAAAAGAACGTCAACCAGAAAGCGTAAGCCGCCGCCACCGTAGAAAACCCAATCTGGCGTGCCTTCAGAACAACCGAATAACGGTTGTTCATCCAATGATCAATCGTCTCATACTGGGCATCACGCAAATCAAACANAATGCGGCCATCCTGCGGATGCTTAATATGCCAATAGTTCTTACAGAAATAGGAGAAACCCTCTAGCGGATCGTCCCCACCCACACAGCGACGCCACTCCCGCTCATTCAACAATTCATCTAAATTCATTTGACCCTAACTGAGTAGTTCACACCTTTACGGAACGGACGCTCCCCCACACGCTCCAACTGCATAGGACGGGTCTTAATCACAGAGTTCAACGCCTGACCTGCATTCAACCACAACGCCACATCAATACCTGAAACCCCGTCAGCAGAACCAACCCTAGATGTCGTCTTGAACGACACCGTGGCCTCAGTGCCCGTACCAGCCGCTGTAGCCGCCCTCAAGAGCGATATAACACGCTCTGCGGTTTCAGTGCTTACACCGCTAGCAGAAGCCGTTCTGAGGGCTATACGCACCCCTATGGCGGTATCTCCCGACGTGGCGCCACCAGAAGCCGTAGCACTACGTGCCAACACAACCAAAGTGACCGTAGAAGAACCACCCAAACCAGAAGCCGTCCCGCTAGAAACGGCGGTACGCAACTCCGTCGACGACTGAGAACCAGAACCAGCATCACTGGCTGTACCGACAGCAGTCCTAAGAGACGACACACTCTCAGAGCCAGAACCACTGGATGTAGCGGTCACCAGAACGGCACGGGTGCCAGTCGCAGACTGGCTAGACGTGCCACTAGCAGAACCCGTAGCAAACCTAGTGATCAGCCTAGAAGCAGAAGAACCACCAGACCCCGACGCAGTCCCAGTGCGTACATGGGTGACAAACCCTGCTGTTGACGATCCACCCGTCCCCGATGCCGTAGCAGTCCTAGTGAAGGTTTGCGGCTGAACACCGTTATACGTCGACGTAGATTCGTTGTACGTTACCGAAGAACTGGAGTACGTGACCGTCACGGCTAGCGCCTAAAAATCGAACGTGACAGACAACTGGATTTTGCGTGCATCGGTGTTGGCGTTCGCCACACCGTAAATACGGCTGTAGTTCGTCGTAGTACCCGACCCGTCAACACTGGCAGTCGTGTAACCAGTTTGTTGATCAGTGCCAGCAATCATCAAACCCGCACCATTGTTCATGTCAATCACAGCCTGAGGATCAACATCGATAGTTTTCTGCGAATCAAACGACCAGCCACCAATAGCCGTAGTTTCTTTTATGATCCCAGTCGTGCTCACTGCCATCCAAATCAGGTGTAGGCAACGACGTAAACCCTGACTGAGTCCAGTTACCCGTATAAATATTTGACGTTCCCAGCGTCGAAGAACCACTGTTGTACCGTGTCAACCGCAACTCGGCGGACGTAATGTTCGGACGTGTCGCCAAATACTGCGTGATAGTCAACTGACCCTCATCATGGGCATTACCGAAATCAACTACCGACGTGTAATGATACGGATTGGAGCCTCCGAAGTATCCGATAAATACATCTGCTTCACTGTTATCCGACGCCGTGCCAACGGGATCATACGTAGCGAACCCACCAGCCGAGTGACGCATCGCAGTAGAAAACGTCGCATAAAAATTAGCAGTGAGTGGATCAGACTTCTGCCACACAGTGCGCCATGTACCCGACACTTTGGTGGACAAAGTTTGAATATCGTTCCAACTGCCACTGGCCTTGTACCGAACCCCAGTGCCATTAGGAATCTGTGTCCACGTACCACTCTGCTTGACATACAGAGCCATTAGAACTCCAGCCAAATATCGCCATCTGAACCGTCGCCCGAAGTAGGTGCATTATCGCTGACAGTAATACGGTCAGTGACACTCAGAGTCACATCACCAGAACCATCAAACCCAACAGAACCAGACGCATGATTACTGAGAGTAATCGTGCGTGAAGTAGCCAAAGCAGACGCAGTATCAGCATTACCCGTCACAGCACCCGTCACATTGCCAGTCACGTTACCCGTCACGTCACCCGTAACATTACCCGTCAAAGCCGCAGTGATAGTCCCAGCAGAAAAATCGCCAGAACCATCACGCTTCACAATCTTCGACGCAGTATTCAGATTCGTCGCACCCGAAACATCCGTCTCCAACGCATCAATCTTGTAATCATGGCTGGTCGTCACAGCAGAACTATCCACACCAACCTTCGCCTCAAGCGCCTCCACAGCATCATGAATATTGCCATGCATGCTTGAGTGAGACACACCACCAGCACCAGACGACAAACCGTCAGACCCGACAGGGTTGACGTAAGTGTCTAAAGATCCGGGAAAATTCGTCGCCATACTATAAAAGCCCTTTCGTTACCTAGGACGATGTACGTCGTGTGGTAGTCGGCTTCTCAGGGAACGTCACCACCGACGGGACAGGAAGCCCAACCGTTGCAGGGAGATCACGTAACTCCTGACGATAATCAGCCCACAACGAACGCTCAGCATCCAACATCACCACATCAGGCTGTTGCGTCCAGTCACACTCCTGAAGGAACTCATCTCTCCAGAAACGCAGTTTCGTGAGACGGTACTCATCCATGTCGTTAGGAACAATCGCTGGATGCGGGTCAAGGTTGATATCCATCAGGAGAAAAACCCCGCCATCCAAAACACGTACACAGTAGCGTTGTAAATCGTTGACGAACTGTAGTTAGAGTTATTGTTACCGTTGATCTCATAGCCACGAAACGTGATACTTGACGAATTGTAACTGGTAATCGGAAACGCCAACTGGTTATCGTTACCGCTAGACAACGTGGCTCTTGCACCCACAAACGCAAAATCAGGTGTTTGACCTAGACTGTGAGAAATAGAACCGTACCCGGTGCTGTTCAACGCCACTGACGTTGCGGAACCACGCAAATCGCCACGATCCCAAACCTCATTACTACCAATCTTGACAGTGCCATTGGCCTCAATAGTCATCCGTGTCGTGTTATTCGTCCGAAACAGAATCTTCCCAGAACCAGCCTCATTATTCAGATAGATGTCGTCATTACCCGGAAAACCCATGTAGCCGATACGTTCCGTCGCATCGTAAAACGAAATATAGGCACTGGTGCCCGTAGCGTTACTGTCCTGAATACGGATCTTCTCCGACCCAGTATCCGAAAGATGCAACGTGTTCGCAGGACTATCGGTGCCAATCCCTATACGGCTATTAGCGTCATCAATGCAGAACGGTGACCCATCCAACAACGCAGTCTGAATAGCCTCAATCGCATCATTAGCGTCAGTATGCTGACCGGCATGATCAGGAGAATCCAAACCGTCAGACGAAGTAGGATTCGTCAGACTGTCAGCCGACGTAGGGAAATTCGTAGCCATCGGCTACCTCAGTCCAAAGTTAACGTCAAAGAAGTAATCTGGAACGTGTCGCCAACAGCGACCGTAGCCGAACTAGACAACGCACCGTACCAAAGACAGTTACCCGAAGAAGACGCATCATGCAACGAAAAATGGCTGTACGTCTCAGCCGCAGAAACGCTAGTCCACGTCGAAGTCGCAGTCGTAGCCAACGACCCGCTAGAAGCCGAACCAAACGTCACAGCCTGACGGGACGACTCAGAAGCAACATTCGCCGTACCATCCTCACCCGGATCACCAGTATGCAACTGGGCATACACGTTAGAAACGCTAAAAGCGGTTCCGCCCAACGTGTCCAACAACTTGTTCTCTGCGTAATTAGAGATACTCATTCGATAACGTCCTCAGGGATCTTAGGTTGCGGCTCACCGTCACAACAACTGTCTTTCGCACCACACATAGGGCACCTCCACCGACATTCCGTCGGCGGATACTCCATCCCACACGCATAGCACTCTATTAAGAAAGCCAAATCGTTACACCGCCTTCAACCGTGAGTCCCTCTCACGGGCGGCCATAGCCCCAATCAACTCATCCAACTCCTCATCAGACAACTGAGCCGCCTGACGATCCGTTTTCACCTCAACCTGAGCAGGAGCCATCTTATCCATCGCCTGCAACCACAACTGAGCGGCACGAACATCCCCATCCAACGCCTTCGCATGCAACGTATCCAACACATTCTGAGTACGCTCAGGCGAACCCTGAACCAACCTAGCCCTAGACTCCCACTCCCTAGCAAAAACATCCTTCTTTTCCCACCTACGCAGGGTCGACACGTCGACACCTAGATAGTCAGCGAACCCCTGCTTAGACGCAGGGATACGCTCACTAGGGACAGTGCACAACCAGTCCAAATACTGCTGTTGTTTAGCGTGCAACGCCAATTCGTCTTCGTGTGCCATACAAGTAGGCAAAATCGTTACTTACGCTTCGCTTCGGCACGACGCAAACCAATGCCCATAGACATGTAACGAAGTGACCTATAAGTAGTTCTCCCGTGGAGGGGGGGACAATAGGGGGGGAGGAGCATGTCATCCACCTTCGCTTCGCTACGGTTGCTCCTACAGTCAAGCAACCACCAAGGGAGGGCTCCGAACGGAGACCGACCGTGGACAATAACCGAACCAGTCATATAAAAATCAACCATAAATCGGACGCACAGACAGAGTCCCATATGTCGGTGCGGGTGGGGGGCGGCATGCGCCCCCTTGCGGGTGGCTGTGGCTGGCTGGCTGTCTGCATGTAGTCTCATGGTGCCGCATAAACATGCGCCCCCTCTGGCATTTCCTAGTACTAGGAACCCGACCAGAGAGCGCCCCGGCCATTGCGTGCCGACAGTGTTGCNGGGTCGTCGTCGTATGGCTTGCCTCGGCATTTCTAGGTGGGGGTAGTTGCGTGTTGGTGGTGGTGCTGATAACTTCGATGGTGTCGGTAATACCGCCGACACTTACCAGTTAGGAATAACAACATGAATGAATCACTCACCCCGACACTTGCCGAGTTGGTGCAACTCATCAACGACAGTGAGAGGACTATCGCCTCAGCCGAGACGGCCAAGGCGACATTGGCTGAGAATCTGCCCGCCTATTGGTCGGCGATCCTTGTCGCTCACTTTGATGAGGGCATGACATCTACGGCCATTGGTGCTCTTGCCTCTCCCCAACGTGATGAGAACACCGTCACCGCCGACATTGCTAGGGCAATGCTTGCCAAGGTCACCAAACTCAGCGCCGATGAGGTTCAAAAGAGAACTAGCGGCATGAACAACAAGGGACGGCCAACGGGCGCACAACTTCGCGGGGCTCTTGGGGCACCTAAAACCCGCAAGTGGTCGAACGTCCCCAAAAAGAATGAGGCATTGCAGGCCGTTACCGCTCTCTTTGCTGAGGCGCAAGAGGTTAAGCCAACGGGCGTTACCGCCAAGGCCAAGGCCAACACCAAGGCCGACATGCCAAAGGCGGGCGCAAAAAAGGCTGACCCCGTCACCGTTGCCCGTCGCACCATGGAAGAGGCTCTTGCGGCCTACCATGCGGTTTGTGCCGACTATGAGACATTCCGTACCAACGTCGCTAGGGAAATTGCTAAGTACCATCCCGACAGCACCCCGGCTCAGCCTGCCAAGGCCAAGGCCACTAAGGCCAAGGCCAAGGCCAACGCCTAGCCCGCCAAGAATTGCCCGCCCGGCTCACGCCGGGCGGGCTTTTTTTGTGCCCTCATTTCTGCCGCTCTCTCTCTGCCTCTGTCTGCCTCTCTGCCGCATCCTCTGAGTGCCCTCTATTTCGCTCTCTGAGCGCCTCTGAGNGCTNTCTGTAGTACCTAGTACCNGNCGGGCTATTGANCGCCTTAGAGAGCCNTACAGCGGGCAATGAGAGCAATCCCCACCTAGACGCTGTAGCCCTACCTCTGCCGCTAGCGCTCCGCTAGCGCTCCGCTCCTAGTACTAGGAACATTGGAAATGGTCATGGCCTATTTCTGGGTGCCGCACCTAGCGTTGTAGTCATGATCAAAAGCGTGAACCTATACCGTGAAAATGTGCTCACCCATATTGAGGTGGCGATATGTGAGAGATGGAAAGAGGTCGACATGGAAGGGATGAACTCATGGATGCTGCACCTACAGGATGGGACGACCTGCCTAGTGGATACGGTGCCATGGATTGATGGTGTCATCGTTGACACCTACGACCACGTCGAACTCTGACCCGATTTATAGATGGGGCTTGACCATTAGGGGGTGGCAGTGATACAATATTTATGTCGGTGGGGAGAGGTTCTCCCTGCCGACACCCCCCAAATTTCCTAGTACTAGGAAGTGAACAAACAACAACAACAACAAAGGAGAACGATCATGTTCCGCACAAGCATCGTCCGTAAGACGAAACAAGAAACAAACGAACGCAAGGAACCTCAGTGTCACCACTTGCGGGCAGACAAATACAGAGACAGCGACGGCAACATCGTTTGCGTATGTGGCGAACCGTATACCGTCATCGAATTGGAGGTCATGTCATGACACAACAAACCGACCCCAAACCTCCCGCCGCATGCCCTACGTGCAACGGCACGGACATCGACCACTACGGTGAGCAGTACGCCCATAGCACATACTTCGACTACCTAGGGTGCGGCTCATGTGGTGCCAGATGGACTCAGATCTACCGCTACGCAGATATGGTCGTGACACAGACAAGCAGGGCACTGCTATGACACGGCACCTACTACGTAACTCATACGCCGTCGATCGACATCGTGATGCGTGGCTTGACCCACCCGAACCAGAATGGGAGTGCTGGGAATGCGGCACCACCATTTACTACGAACCACATTCACTGCCGAACGGTGAGGATTGCTGTAGCGATTGCTGTACGCAACCCGACTGCATCGAATGTGACCCGTTACCCAACCGACAAATAAGAGAAAGGCTCCGCAATGGAGGACTACATACCCACGCCGAGTGAGGCCAGAGAGTATTTCAAAGAATGCTCACGTCTTGTAGGGGGTGGTGCGAACCCACGCATATTCACCCCGCAACATTCGTCGGCAAAGTTGGTGCACAACTACGACGTGACTGACAACTACGAACAGATCGTGTGCTACCTGCCGCAAGCCAGACGTGGCCGAGAGTTATTCGACCAGTACGCATCGAATCTGTTGCGATACATCTTCGATACGAACGGGTACAAGCACAAGAATTTGTGCCCGCATTCGACCAGAGGGTGCCGCGCTACGTGTCTCGGCTACGCCGGACGGCTTGCCTCACCACCAGTGGAACGTGCGATGCTGGCACGGTACGTGCTGTACGTCAGTGCNCCNGCNTATTTCTGGGTGNTGGTGCAGGATGAGATCAAACAGCACGGNAAACGTGTCAACAAGCACGGCAAGACGCTTGTGGTTCGCATCAACGGCACGTCGGACATCGACATCGTGATGGAGCCTGACGTGTACGGCATCGACCTTTGGGATACGCAGTACCCGACGTTGTTTCAGGACTACACGAAACGACCGATTTCGTTTTCGGGTTACCGTCATCNAAGTTCCCGGCATTACATCGTGAGGTCTGCCACGGAGAACGACGGGCAGGATGTGTTCGATGATCACGTCGGCAACCTTGTGGTGCCAGTGAACCTAGAGAAAGACGCCGAGTTGCCTGCGACGTTCATGGGGCGGCCTGTCGTCGATGGTGACAAGCATGATCTGCGATTGCTTGACGACCAGCAGAACAATGCGGTGCTGGTGCGTGTCAAGAAGCGTAACGATGGGGTGCGTGTCGTCAATGACTACGGCTTCATTCGGGAGGTTTGACCATTTGAATAGTTTTGGTCTAGGATTTATTTAGCGTTCGTAAGGGATGCCGTCGGGTGACCACAGTTCCTTTGGGTTGTAGTTGACTCTCTCCTCTGTTGGTGCATCTCTCCCCCCTGTCATTCCGTATTCAGGTGGCAGGGGGGCGACACCCGACACACAACAACCAAACACCTAGTGCGTTTCCTAGTACTAGAACTCAACATAGAAAGGGCTAATCATGGCTCATTACAAAGTAAAAGACGGTCGGGTTTCCGGCCACGTCATGTCGGATGCGTCAGACTTCCTGCCGAAAGGTGATAAGGCGAGCGCTATCGACTTGGCAATAGATCACGGTGCGAACTTCAAGCCACAGCCATTGCCGATCATGCACCCATCCGCTGGAGAGCAAGCCATTTGGGATGAGCACGTGAGAGCACGTGAAGATATCCGCACCCCGGGTATCGACTACACGGTGTGGAATGAGAGCGTCACCCCGCCTGCACGGCTGAACTCTGCGGTGTCGCACACCTATGCGGCTACGCCGTACATGCAAACAGTGCAGATGATTGAGGAAGTGTTCCCCCGTTCAGCGGTCGGGTTCGCCAACATCAACGACGGTCAACGCATCATGCTGTTCATCGAACTGACAGGTTCCGTTGACCTTGGTGGTGGTGACCTGATCACACCGAACCTTGTGGTCATCGACTCTCTTGATGGTTCGCATGCGACGAAGATCATTCCGACAGCACACCGCTGGTTCTGTGAGAACCAGTTGCGGCACAGCAGAATCATCATGTCTGTGAAGCACACTGCTAATCACAACAGGCTGTTGTCTCAGTGGACAACTCAGGTTGCCCGCGCCAAGCAGGACTGGGAACTGTTCATCGACAGGGCTACGTCGTTCAAGCACATCAACTTTGACCGTCGTGGCTACGCCGTGTCATGGTTGCATGAGGTACTGCCGAAGCCTGAACAGGGTGAGAAGCAGACTGCTCAGGGTTACCGTAGCCAGTTGACCCGCTGGGAGAATGACATTGACAGCATCATGCGTCGCTACGACTATGAGGCTGGAGAGTTTGGTCACAACGCATGGTCTCTGCTTCAAGCGATTCAGAGCCATGAGTATCACACCAAAACAAAAGGCGATGCCGACAAGCAGGCGAACGCAATCATCGACCCTGAGTCGAAGCAGAAGTTGACGCTACGCATGGAAGCAATCGCACATCGACACGTATACCAATCACTCTGAAGGGAGTAACAACAATGAACATTGAAGTCAAAATCACCAAGGTGGGGGCAACGCCCCCACCACGTTCGAATCGTGGCAGGCCGAAAGGCACTGGCAAGATTCAGAAGATCATCGTCAACAAGGTCATACCTTTGCTGGAGATGATGCCTAACGCCTCAGAGGAGGGCGTGGTTATCGGCAAGCAGAACAAGCATTCGTGGGTCAAGTACCAGTACATGTTCCCGCAGTTGCGGTTCCACTTCGAACCTCTGCCTGACACATGCATCAAGGATTCCGAATGGGTTCGTGGTGAAGACGGCATGTTGAACTTTGTTCCATCCAAGTGGGCTCCACGCTGGGACGTATACATCACGAAGGTCGCACCCGTTGATGTTGAGTTGCACTGAAGCGTGCGGTTGCAAGTGGGACGATTGCGGTCAACCCATCGACATGTGTGAACAGCATTGCCCACCTGCAACTAACGACCTACCCACAGACGAATATCTAGCAGTCATCAAGGCTGAGAAAGGTGTGCTCTCCGATGAGTACTACGAATGACATGCCGGAGTGGGAGTTCTATCTCACCACGAAGGAAGCGAAAGCCCTGCTACATGCAAGCAGGACGTTGCTGACATCTTGGCAACGTAACCACTCCCCGTCCACCCATCAGACACAGTTGCAGTTGGAGTTGTCTTCCGCTCTGGACACGTTCTCTGAACAGGTCAACACTGTGATGTATTCAGATAAGTCATGAACGGGGCTTACAACGGGACGGCTGGTTGGCAGGACACTGCCAGCCAGTCACCGTCCAGAGAGAACAGAATCCGTGAGGCATCTGACGGCACGCTAAGTAAGCGTCTGCAAGACGTGCTTGACTTTGCATACCGTCAGGGGACTATCGGTATCACGTTCAAGGATGTCGACAGCCGTCTGAGGACGCATCACGGCCAGTCATCAAGTGCGCTCAGCAACCTGCACAAGCAAGGACAGTTGTTCAGGTTGACTGATTACACACGCAACAGATGTTCTGTTTACATCCATCCACATCATTCATCCAGATTCAGCGAAGCAGAGTTTGATCGTCTACCCAGTGAGACGAAAACGCAGAAGCGCATCCGTGCCATGCACAAGATGACTCTTCAGATCGCTGTGCTGGAGGAAGAGAACGATTACCTCAAACGCAAGATTGACGCACTTCAACACAACCTTAACCAAGCCCGTCAATCTGAGGGAGAGGAATCGTGAAGGGGGCGGCAGTAGCCGTGACCATGTTGGCGATCAGTTGTGCACCGCAAGAGCCAAACACACCTCTTGTGTCAGCCATCAGGGCAACTACTAGCACGACAGTGACCGACACCATTCCGGCAACGACCCTGCCGGTAGCGACTACCGTCGCCCCCACCACTACCAGTACTGTCCCTCCAGCACCACATGTCATTGTGTTGGAGGGGCAGTGCGCCCAATGGTTGGATGAGGCGTTGGAAGTTGGTTGGCCTGAGTCAGAGTTAGAGACCATCGACTATCTGATTTGGCGTGAGTCACGCTGTGAACCTGATGCGTTCAACCCTGATGACCCGCGTGGCGGGTCGCTTGGGTTGATGCAGATCAACCGACACTGGTGTGTTCCGAACCCGTCGTATGACATCATGATCGGATGGCTACAGGAACTGGGTGTCATGGGACGGTGCGAAGATTTGTATGACCCACGGGTCAATCTTCAATCTGCTTTACTTATCTGGCATGAGTACGGTTATGAACCTTGGTGTCTAGGTGATTGCGGTGGCTAAGCCGAAAGAGAAAACAGTTTGGGAATGCCCTAAGTGTGGTCAACGCGTCACGCTGGTGATTCCTTTGACATACCCACCCGTGTGCTCCCGTCATACTGGCGGGGGCACACAGATGAAGAAAGTGAGTTCATGAAATGCGTAAAGCAATGAAACTTTTTATTGCGTCGTCGGTTGCTACTGGGACTGTGGTGTGGTCGTTGTGGTCTCCGTTCTCACCTGAAGGTGTGAACGCTGTGATCCGTGACGAACCTGAAATCATTCCAGTTGCGGTCGCCAGTTGGTTGGTGCAGTTCACTGTGGTGATGCTGTGCATCAAATGGATTGAGAGGTCGGCGTAATGTTTGATCGACCTGATTGGCATCTGCGTGCCAGATGCAGGGGTGAGATGGTCACCAAAGAGTTGGGCTACGAATTCTTTCCTCAGCGCGGCGATTCGAAGAAGATCACGATGCGGGCAAGGAAGTTCTGTCAGGGCTGTGAAGTGATTGATGACTGTTTGCATTACGCACTGAAGAACAACATCAATTACGGCGTGTGGGGTGGGACGGTTGAGAATGACCGTCGGGAACTCCGCAAAACCTACGGCTACTATGTACCCCCTTCTTGACCATTAGCGGGGGGTTGAACTACACTAGGGGCATGACAACATTCCCCCTTGAACAAGCCATCCAAAACATCCGAACCGCAGTACACGAAGCAATCAACGTGGCAGAACAATCATCGCCACAACAGATGCTGACCAACGACACACCCCAGATCGTTGCCGCCCTCAACGAAGCCCTCAGCGACGTGAGAGTGGCACGGTCTGTGGTTGTTCGGAACCTGAGAGATCAGGGCAACACCCACAGAACAATCGCCAAAACCGTCGGGCTCAGCACAGCCCGCATCCACCAGATCGCAAGCGGACAGTAATGCGTTCCGCAGGTAAGCCCCGCAAACACGACGATGCGACAGCCGCAACAGTTGTCGACATGTACAAGAACGGAGATCCCATCAAGGACATCTGTGAAACCACAGGGCTTGCCCGCTCAACGATCTACCAGATGCTGAAGCGTCATGGCCTCACGGCCAGACGCACCGACAGCCACACACACGACATGATCGGGTTCGAAGTACAAGACATCGACACCGAACTACAGGTCGAATACACAGTTCTAGTACTAGAAAATCAGCGTCTACAGAAAATGCTCCTTGACATGGGTGTGTATACTGGAACTGCATCCAGCAAGGCAGTTCCCCAACGGACGCAGGATGCGTCCTCTGTAGTCGGGCACGTAGTGCCCCCAACAAGGAGGGGAACTGATGAAAAATCGTGAAGACGGTGGCGTAGCCATCCGTCAATCATGGCTCAACGATTTCCTGCTGTGCCCCGAACGGGCACGCCTGAACACCCTGAACCCTGATGACAACATCGGGTCAGACCTGACAGTGATCGGCACAGCAATGCACGCAGTCATCGAACAAGTACTGCTAGGGGAGATCGCACCGTCAGAAACAGATCAGGTTGCTGGTGAAGCGTTAGCGATGGCGGCAGAAGCAGAGCCATGGAGATCGACAGGGCTGAGTGCTGAAGACATGGTCGATCAAACCAAACTGATGTCAGCCGCATGGGCAGACAACATCTATCCGCAGATGCCGAAAGGCGGCATCGTTGAACACAAGTTCGAATTCCAGATCGGTGAAGTACTGGACACACCTGTCTGGTTCGAAGGCACCATCGACTATGTCGCACCCGACAACACGGTGTGGGATCACAAGTCGTCCAGCCGCAAATACCAGCAGTGGGAGAAGCAACGGTGGGCTGTCCAACCATCCGTGTACTCCGCCGCTGTAGTCCAAGAAGGCCTAGTCACTGAAATCCCTGTCAGATTCTTTTACGACGTGATGATCAGGAACGGTGACACACAGATCGTTGAACTACGCAGAGACCTAGGGCACATCTCTTTCGTTCGTCGACAGGCATTGGCCGCCGCACGATTCGCCCTGTCATACGGTTTCGAAAACGAATGGCAGATGAACGACCAGTCCGCACTTTGTAGCCACGTCTGGTGCCCATGGTGGAAACAATGCAAAGGACAAGACATGTCTGGGGAGGAACTCACATGGAAACCTTGATCGGATACCTAGTTGTCATGGGTAGCGCATTCACGTTTGCTACTCTTTACAAGCCTCACAAGAGGAAGCCGTCATCCCAAGCCAAAGATGGCGGTAACACACACGAACCATTAGGAGGTTCATCACATGGCTGATCAACAGCAAATCGGTTTGCGTGTAGGTAACACGCTGACCAACTCACTCAACTATGCCGCGCAACGTGGCATCGACATCACCACTGATGCAGGTTACGCAGAACTGAAAACCATTTCGATGGTGATCGTCGAACTTGGCAACTACTTGACTGAAGAGATCAGCGGTCAGGCTCAGGCAACTGGTGTCGCCGCAGTGAAAGAGATGTTCAACGCAACTGAAACTGCACCAGCATCCAACCTTCAAGTTGTCGGCACACAGCACGACGCTCTGCCGCAGTGGATCATTTCCGCATGCGCCAAGAACAACGTCACGAAAATCTATGACAACCGTGACACCGCCAACTCAGAGAACAACCGTCCATGGTTCAAAGCCGCTGACGGCAGTCTCAATGCGAAGGGTCAGCCGTTCGCATTCTGGCCTCCCAAGTGAGTGACACCACCGACCTTGCGGCTCGGTGGGAAGAGATGGAGCGGGGTGACCTCACAGAGGTCGCCCCGTCTCCGTCCTCAACGCCGTTGTTCTACCGTCCACTGTCCGAATCCGTAGATGACTTTGTTCGCTGGGTACAAACACCAGCCGACCGCATCTACCTAGGGTTCAACGACTTGGACGAACAGATGCGTGGAGTCGCCCCCGGCGAAATGCTTCTGATCAACGGTTACTCACACTCAGGTAAAACTCTGTTCCTGATGGAAATCTTGAAAGCGAACCGCAACAAACCCATCATGTACTTCTGTCCCGACGAACCACGAACATTGACACTGATCAAACTGGTGTCGTTGATGACTGGCACGCCGGGTCGTGTGCTGGAACAGTTGATTGAACAGGACGACAGGGAAACCATCGACCTGATTGAGCAGACAGCCGAGGAACACTTCGGGCATCTTGCAGTGTTCGACCAGTTCCTTGGTATGGGTGACATGGATCGTGCCATCAACGAAACATCAGACCTGATCGGCGGATGCTCCGCCATCGTGTACGACTACCTTGAGTTACTGCCCACAGAAGACAACGTCGCTTCGAAAGCAAACACCATCAAAGCGTTTGCCCGACGGCACGATGTCCCACTGATCGTGTTGCACCAAACATCACGGTCGGCAGGCGCTTCAGGACGCAAGATGACAATCTCATCAGGTTCGTATGGTGGTGAACAGCAGGCATCACACATCGTTGGTGTGCGACGCAAAAAGTTCGGGATACTTTCAGAGATTCAGGAGATCGAAGAGAAAGCCGCATACGGCTCCGTGTCTGAGATCACACTGGAGAAACTGGACATGCTCAGAGCAGAACTTGCTTACCATGAGAACACCATCACCATGAACCTTGTGAAATGTAAACGTCATGACGCAATGCTGGTCGATGACATCGACTACTACATTGAGCAGGGCACAGGTCGTCTGAAAAGTTTCCGACCCGCCCCACCAACACCTGAGCCAGTGGTGGTGTGGGAGGAGCCGCAACTGGACGGTGGATGGTGAGCGTCACAAACAAGTACGTCGAACTGTTCTCAGGCAGAACTGATTGTTACGGGTCGTGGGAAGGCGGATGTATCCGCCGTCCAGTAACCAGCAACACGTTTCTGTGTCATCTGGGAGGAGAAACTCAGGTCGGCATCTACCCTGCGACACCACGCCTCGGAGGCACCTACGTCAGATGGGGATGCACCGACATCGATGTGGACGACTATGAGGCGGCGCTACGCATACAACAAGCGTTCGCCATGAAAGACATCACAACTTGGATAGAGAAAACCCGCAAGGGTTACCACGTCTGGTTGTTCTGTACGACATGGCTCCCAGCGCGCACAATGCGTAACGCCTATCTGGTTGTTCACAAAGTAACAGAGGTTCCACCCACAGAGGTCAACCCCAAGCAGGCTGAACTTGAAGAAGGCAAGATCGGTAACTACGTGAGGCTTCCGTACCCGAACGACAAGTCGGGGCTCCGCTACATCATGAACGAAGACCTGACCCCGATGGGGTTCGAATACTTCGTTGAGGAAGCATACGGAACCAGAGCCACACCAGCAGAGATCGAACAACTTGCTTCGATGTGGAAAGAACCTGAGGTGAGCGACGTACTGTTCGACGACGTTCCCACCACAGCACCCCTGTACAAACTCGGCAGGAACACAAAAACCGTGTTTGACCGTGGGGTCATGGAAGGAAAAGACAGATCATCCACCCTGTTTTATCTGGCTTGTTGCGCGTCAGAAGACGGATTAACCCCATCTGAGATTGTTTCTTTGTTGTATGATGCAGATCACAGGTGGGGGAAGTTCTCAAACCGCAGTGACGGCAACATGCGGATTCAACAAATAGTTGAAGCCGCAGTCCAGAAGGTGGAAAGTAAATGGGCAGACGGAAGTCAAACAAGAAACCGTTTACAATAGTTATACCCGGCAGGCCGCGCCCCAAAGGGAGACCCCGACTGGGGCGTGGCGGCAGGGTGTTCACACCCAAAACAACTCTTCAAGCAGAACAAACAATTCGTGACGAATACGTCAGACAGAACGCACCTTTCTACGATCAACCCTTAGAGGTCGACATCACGTACACACCTCAGGGCACCGAAATTACTTTGACCCCAATAGAGGGTCACACCACCAAGTTGACAGCGGACGTAGACAACCTGATCAAAACTACTTTGGATGGGCTCCAAGGAGCCGCATTCGAAAACGACAAACTGGTGATGAAAGTGACAGCGGTGAAACAATGAAACGCAAACCCTTCAGTAATGAACTGTTCCAACAGCAACTCACCATCGGCCACAAGTGGACGACACTTGTAGCAGAACGGTTAAACAACTGCGGCATCGAAGCCGAAGTCACAGCAATGGACTACGTAGATGAAGAAGCCGAAATGGGTGACTACGCAGATGAACAGGACGTGACCCTGATCACGGGTCACTGTGTTGAAGTGAAGTCACGCAACCTAGAGTTCGGTGCCGACCCCAAATCGTTCCCGTACACGACAGCGTTCGTGGACACCGTCGGCGGGTGGGCTAAGAAAATCAACACACCAATCGCAGTGGTGTTCGCTTCTCAAATCACAGGAGAAATGCTTGTCGTCATGACAGACACTTTCGACCAATGGGGCAGTGTCAAAAAGTTCGACAGGGTCAGGGGATACAGTGACAATTTTCATACTGTTCAGCGTCGACTACTCCTACCTTTCGACGAAGGAGTCAAACAAATCGAAGGAATCATGTATGGCTAATCGCCAGATTCCCACAGAGTTCTTCGGTGACGAAACACCCATGTTTCGTCGCCTGCCAGAAACCCCAATTCAAGCATTGATGGAAGCAGACTTCGGTCACGAACCAGAAGAATCCATGGTTGAACTGGCACCCTACAGAGAACTGGTAGCAGAAGCAGTTGACACCCTAGATGAGGAAACGAAATGGGTGATCAACGGTGTGTTCAGCGAACAACTGTCGTTACAGCAGATAGCGAACCAACTTGGCGTATCAAAAACCCATGTGTTCCGCATCCGCAACCGTGGCATTGCTATGCTGAGAGCCCTCCTATCGATGAACCCGAAAATCAGGAAAAGAGTACAGATGTCAAGCACATGGGAAGAAGCCGCAGAAGACTGGGTGACCGCCCTGAATGAAAGCAACCCCGATGCTGAACCCATCGACGTGGAACAAATACGTTTGATGCGTGACGCATTGTTCAACGCAACAGATTTCCATCCCGCTTGGATCGTGATCGCACACATGGCAATAGGAGACATGAAGCACCGTGGCAAATGGGATGCAAACGAAATGGTTGCGTTACTGATCCGTAAACAACGTGACTACGGACATCAGAACATTCTGCAAGGAGGAACATTCGGTGTCGCTGTCAGACTGTCCGACAAAATTGAACGGTACGCAAACCTGATGTCGAAATCAGATGACCCCGAAAACGAATCGATTATCGACACACTGTTAGACATGGTCGGTTATGCGGTGATCGCCGCGATGTTGGCCGACGGGTCGTTTACACTGGAATTATCCGACCACCTAGGGAACGAAAAGGCTTAATAGTATGGGTAGAAAGTACACGGGGTTCGATGGCAACTCCAAAGGCAAGCGTGCAGGAACCGAACAGTTTGTCCGTGAATTCATCAAATTCACAGACGGAGCGTTCTGGCAAAATGGAAGTTGGAATATCAGGCCGGTTCGCGGCGGCACGAAGCCCTCAATTCACGGGACGGGTAGGGCTGTCGACCTCAGTTTCCGTGGCGCACCATACAAAGGGTGCGGCGACCGTAAGGTCGCAATGAAGTGGGTCGACTTTTTGGTCAAGAACGCAGACGCTCTTGGCATTGAGATGATCATTGATTACTCCTACAAGCCTTTGGGTCGCACATGGAAATGTGACCGCTACAAGTGGAAGCGGTACATCAGGCCAACGATCGCATACGGCGGCAAATCTTGGGCAGATTGGATCCACGTCGAACTGAGTCCACAGGTGGCGGACTCCAAGTCCGTGTTCATCCAAGCATTCAAAGAGTTCGCCAAAGACCCCAATGCGACACCGCCACAAACAGTGTTCGTCAAGTATCGTGGCAAGCCGATACGTCGCGGAGAGAAGAACCGTGAACTGGTGAAACAGATCCAACGCGTTGTGGGTGCAAAGGTTGACGGCTGGTTCGGGCCTCAGACAGAGAAAGCCGTGATGCGCTTCCAAGCGAAGCACGGGCTGGTTGTTGACGGATGGATCGGCAAACAAACTTGGGCTGTGCTGGGCAGAATGTTGTGAGCGGATGGGCTGAGGAACTGTTTGGCGAAGACGCAGAATTTTTGCAAGCCAAAGCAGAGCAAATCATTGAAGAAGACGGCATCTCACTGTCCGTCGAAATGGTGATACCTCTGGCCTCAGCCCGTGACTGGCACGAACAATACTCCGCCGCCATCAACGGCTCCATGGAAGGCATGGCAAAAATGTGGATGTTCCTAGAAGCCTTCTGCCAACAAATTGAAGAAGGCTTAGAACTAGAAGTCGGTGAAGAACAAGCCTTCAGAGACAACATTGAAGACTGGGGAATGGACTACTAACTTCCTAGTACTAGGAAACTAGGAGGCTGACGCTTCCGCCAACTCCCTCATCTTCCGCATCAAATCCCGCTGTTCAAACTGCTCACGTTTCATGGCGCTCTGCTGAACCTCAGGAGTCAAGTCACGCACGTAGCCACCCAAAGAGAACAGCGTCGGGTAACCCAACGCCGACAGCAAGTTCTTGACCGCCTTCTCCTCATTACGTGAACCTTCACCTGCGTAACGGTTGATCAAACCACCCAGCGGGTTGACCTGATCCAACAAGTACTCCGTCTTCGGAGTGATGAAAGTTTCACCACCCATTGACTCCGTTTGACCCAGCGCAGTCAACAGCGGCAACAACGCCTGTTGCCACCCCTCCACCCTGACGAAGGACTCATCGTCCAACGGGATGTCTTTGTACAACTGTTTGCCAGCAAAGTTCTCCACCACTGCTTTGATCAGCGGGTTGGAGTCAGCCAAGAACCTGATCGGATCAGCCATACGATCTACATCTTCTTCGACACGGGAGAACCCAAGGTCAGGTCGGGCATACTGACCGACACCCGGCACCCTGAACGGCAAACGGAACCCGCCGCCCTCCAAGAAGTAGTCAGGCACTACACCTGTCTCCTCATCATCGGAACGGATGTTACGAACGAACGAATTGAACTTCTGATATGACCGTGGCTTAGACCACATCTGTGTCACCTGCAACGGCAAGTTGCGGGACATGAACGTCCAGAACGGGAAGATCTGTCGGAAAATTCTGTCATTGCTGGAGAACTGGCTGTAGTTGAAATGCAGACGGGTGATGCGTGTGACCGCTTCTTCCAAAGACCCGCCCTCACGCAGTGTTGCCACTGCGGGAGCGGCACGCACAGTGCCCTCAACATTACGACCCATTCTCCTGCTCCACCCTGTGCCCGGAGGAGCCTTGAGTCCGACTTCAACGGCGTCGTACTGGCCTGCACCTGAACCCAGCACGGAATCGATCACAAACTTTTCGTCAGCATTCAAAGCATCCATGCCGCTGGAGCGATACTTGTTCCAAATGCGGATGCCTTCAATCATGTCGTCAGGACGGACACCGTCGGAGAAGTTCATGAACGAAGCCGACATGCCGTTACGGATGTGGAACCGTGGGGTCGCAGTCACATACGCTTTGAACACACGGGTGTATGCCTGCCAAGCCTTCAAGAACCCCTGATACACCTCAGGTTTGTTTAACTCAAGGATGCGTTGACGGATCACATACAACTGTTCAGGCACCGCAACACCAGTGCCCTCAATCTGTCTCCAGCCCTGCTCCAACTGGTTCAACATGTCCTCACGGAACTTGACACTGTTCTTGCCTTTGCTGATGTCGTCAAAGAAGTTGCCGAACCGTCGGGCTTCGCCCGCACCCTCAGCCGCAATACGTGCCTCAGTTGCGTACACATTCAAGATTGACGCGTAACCAACTTCTGCCGCTTGATCGCCGCTCTGTGCACGCCGACGTAGATCAGCCAGATACCGTTCATCACGGTTCAACAACTCACCCTCAGGCACATCCTCAGTCAACGCACGAACCTCACGCTTGAACCTGCGGTTCCCCTTGTCAGGCAGACGACGCACATCGGTGGTCAACCGTGCCGTGGTGTCTACACCGTCAAGGTTCAATGTAAACCCTTCATCGTTAGCGGCATCCAACTGCCGTTTAGCGGCAGTCTGCTCAGCCTGCGCTTTACGTGTGCGGCGACGCGCCGCACCAGTACGCCGATTCAGATCAAGAGCCATCGGGTCACGCGACCCGATAGCAATCGCCCTGTTCTCAGCGTTCTCAGCATCAATCTCAAACTGTCTGGAAGTGTCCATGCTTTGCTGGACATCCNTATCTGCGAACGGATCAACTCCTTCAGCGACAGTCCGCTGATTCTCCAAATACTCAATCTCATCCAAAGCGCTCTGGTCAGGAACAATCCCTGCACCACCCTTCGGCAAAGCACCCAACTCATCACCGATACGCTTACTTTCGTCAGCGATACGACGCTCTAGGCTGGTGATCCTGCGGTTCACCTGATTCAACTGAGACGTAAACAGACGGCCACTGCCCCGTCCCGGCGCTTCACCAAGCCCCGGCACGGCAGTACGGCCAGCATCACCGTAAGTACGAATCAGATTCTCAAGCGCTTCACGCTCAATCAACAAGTCTTCAATTTCTTTCGCACGCACATTCAAATCAGACTGCTGTTTCAACAACTTCTTGCGCTTNTCAGTACGTGCTTTCAACTGTCGCCTAGCAGAAGCAGTGTTCTGGTTCCGCAACTTGGCGATACGGTCATCAATCTTGTCGACCTCACCCCTGATTTGGGCTACACGACGTTGAGCATTGCGCCACGCCACATTTGCCCGACGCAACGAATTGCCAGCAGACCGCCGCAAACGGTCAACCTCTTCTTGGATGATCCGTGTTTCGGCACGACGTGCCGCATTCGCAGTGTCACGCGCCGCATCATACGCTTCCTGACGGCTGGTGCGTGTAGCCGCCTCCAAACCTTCAATACGCTGAGGGTCTCTGACCTGATCCTCAATGCCCCTAAGGATTCTGCCTTCACGGATCACCGAACTATCGACCGCAGTGTCTACACCAGAACCAATCTCAGCCAACCTGCGGGCATACGCCAAACGTCCGTGTTCGGATGCGGCGGCATCCGCCCACCTGTTAGCAAGATCGAAACCATCCTCAATCACAAAGTTGTTGTCACCCAACTCTGGGTACAACTCACGCATCGCCTCATTGAAAGAGAACGGATCATCACCCTTGAGCGTGACTGTTCTGTCGCCACGCTTCAACTCCGAACCTTCAATGCGTGTACGCCGCAACGTGATACCTTCGGGCGACAACTCATCGACCACACCGATTGTCTGAGCAACCTCTTCGCCCACATCGCCCCGCTGTAAAGCAATGCCATCGTCAGTCAACATGCGTGGCAAATAGTTCTTGCGGTACTGGATTTCTGATCCAGCGTCACGCAAATCTTTGAACCCCTCATCAAAGAAACCGCTCAAAGCACGACCAGCCTCAGTCGTGGGATTGCCTGAAGCAATCTCACGGGCGGCATCCTCACCAGACACGCCCTCTCTGCGGGCGTTCCTAACTAGAACGTCGACCGCTTCACGACCCTGACTTTGTTTCACGCCACGCTCAACCGCTTCGGCAGTCATGCCGATGCTGTTCTCCAACTCACGGATAGCGCGACCCTGATCGCCAGACCGCAACGCCCTCATCAACCCCACATTCGCCTCAGGCGTAATGCGGTCAGTGATATTACGACCCAAACGGGTATTACCAATACCCTGCCTAGCGCCAGAAAGAGCCCTGCCAGTCCCCTCAGCAATCCTTCGGGTGCCGGGAATCGCCGCAGTTTGACGGCCAGTGAACGGAACACGGAAACGCAACCCTGCCCGACCCAACTCTGAACCCTCAACACCTGCTTCACGGCCAGCACGAATAATGTCGTCATAAAGCGCCCGTTGCTGATCAGTTAAACCAATGACACCCTTTTTGCCTACAGCAGAAATCAGCGGAGCCGCATCGTCGACACGGTCAACAGCCCGTGCCGCCGTCAACAAGTTCTTGCCAGCAGTAGCACGCCCAGTAGCACCAGCAAACTTGCCTGCACCCAACCCCAAATACGTCAACGGGTCAAGCGCNACATCGCCAGCAAACCCGATCACACGGTCAAGGAACTGGTTCCCTGTAGGATCAGCGAAAGCGGTGCCGAAACCGTAACTGGTGTCCATCGTCTGGCTACCAAAATCCGACAACGAAGCCTTCGTAGTCGGATCATTATCGACAGCATCAACCAACTCCCGTAAACCCGAAATGATCGCACGCCTAGGGGTATCAATGATCTGCAACGGTGCAACCAGACCACGCACCAAAGCGCCACCCAGACTTGAACCGCCCTCATCGGTTTCAGGTCTGGCACCACCAGCGACTACATCGGTGAAACGTGAAAGATTTGGAGATCCCCCAGACCTATCGCCATACGGAAGAACCGTCATCAGTTAAACCCTTCTGCGTGTAGGAGCCAGAAGGCTGTCAACAGCATTTGAAATCTGATCACTGCTCAACCTGACACGCCGAGGTCTAGTCGACTGTGGCTTTGTTGGAACGCTGTTAGCCATCGCCGTAATGAACGCTTCCGTCGCTTGTTGGCCGGGGTAAAACGACTCTTCCTGAGCACGAATCCTGTTCGCCTCTGCGACAGCGTCAAGAGAATCTTGACGTGTCTGCACACCACCCATAGGCAACGGCACAGCCGCAGTCAAATCTTGAATCTGCCTCCGCACATCCTGAGATCCCCCCTGCCCTCTCTTCTGTGCCTGATCAGCGGCGGCAAAAGTCGCATAACGCTGAGCCGCCTTAATGGCCTGATCCTGTTGGTTCGCCAACGTCGAACTAGCGTTCAACGCAGGACTAGAACGATCTGTCAAAGGTTGCGTAAGCGTGGCATCCTCACCACCAGCCGCACCAGCAAGATCAATAAAGGAAGTCCCACTACCGACTTCCAAACCTTCGTCCCTCATCCTCTGATATATGCCGGGATCAAAACCCTGTTTGTCGTTGAAGAACTCCAACAAGCCCTGAGTCACCGTAGGGTCATCGTAAAGCGCTGAACCACCGACAACAGGCACACGCCTAGACTTGTCGTACTCCCCAAGCAGACCTTCCAAAGCCCTCAATTCTGCCCGTTCAGAGTCCGCCTGCTGAGCCGCTTGCTCAGCGGCAAGTAAACGCTCAGGGTTTTGCTGTTCTACCCACAACTCAGGGCTAGAGAACAACCCAACAAACCCTGCATCCTCCATAATTTTCTGTGCTTCAACAGGATCTTTCTTCAGGTAAGCCATACCAGTTCTGTCGTCAAAAACGTAACGGTCTTCCATGTCCGCAAAATCAGCATGCGCTTCAAGATTCAACTGAAGTGCTTCAAGTAACGCCTTATTTGAATCATCCAGACCAAGACCCGACCGACCTTCAAGAAGTCCGGGCAACGCAATCGTAATAGCCTGCTCAGCAGAAAAACCGCTGTCGCTCACCAGAGAAACCAAACCATCCAGATCTTGATCGACAATACCCAAAGAAGCGGCAAGTCGCTTCAAGACATCGTTGACTTCCATCTGTGCTTGCATCGGGTCGATCTCTGCCGTGTACGGGTCATAGGCGTTCGACAAAACCCATCGCTCAACAGCCTCAGGCGTAATAATGCCCAAGCCAAACTGGCTGAAAAGATTGCCAGCACCACCAAAAAGGTTTTCGACATTGTTCAGCCCAGTTGAAGCACCCGCCGAAGAAAGCATTTGAAGTATCTCTTGGTCGGTCATCCCAACGCTCCCATCGCCTGACTAGCAGGAATGCCCAAACGGCTAGAGAACTCAGTCCACAACTCAATCACACTGACAGGGTCAAGCAGATCAACGATCGGATTGACCATGTTGTTGAACGAAACAATGGCCTGATCCACCATGCCCTGATCAACCGTAACTGCCTGTTGCTGGATTGAAGCCAACAGGTTGTCGATGGCCTGCATATCGGCTTCTTGCTGTCGACCCAAGTTGAAGCGTTGACCAGAAGTCAACGCCGCCAACGCACCAAGATCGTCAGCCCGACCAAGATCAAGATCCGACAGACGTGAACTCCTGTTAGCCGCATCAGATTGACGCAACATGTCGTACATCATGTCCACAGTGCCCTGCGTCGTAGCCCTATCAGCATCAGCCTGAGCCTGCAAAGCGGCCATCGTCGCCCGATCTGCACCAACCATAGGCACAGCCATAGGGGTACTTACCTGCGACGGCGTTTGATAAAACGTAGGAGCAGACTGAACACGGTCAGCGGCAGAACCATACGCCTGATTGATGTTCCCAGTAGAGGCGGCCTCAGCCGCCGCAATTTCCTCACCAGCCAACGCATACCTGTCAGCGACATCCTGCTTGCGTGCCTGAGTTTCACCCAGCAAGTTACCGAAAATGCCAGATGCCGCAGTTCCTTGGAACCGCTCCATCGCCGCCTGATCGGCTGTGCTCAAATTTGACTTCTTTCGTTTTGCCATGTTCAACTCCCCATGAACGGGTAATACTTCATCAACTCTTGCGCCAACTGGGCAATCCCGCTTGCCTTGTTGATCTCTGCTTCCTGAACAGCCTGCTCATACGCCGCCATAGCCTGCTGATCAGACAAATCAGCCATCATTGTCCCCTGATCGGCGGCCTCCTGAATGCCTTGCTGTAGACGGGAAGCCTGCGTAGCGAACTCATTACGTGCCCTCTGCTGTAAACCGCTGTTACGGAGCCCACGCTGACCATACGCCGCCGCCAAAGAACCCAAATCTCTGTCAGTTCGCTCAGTCAAATCACGCAACCCGCGCTGACCGCGCTGTTGCGACAACATACGGCTATAGGCGTTCTGCGCCAAAGTAGCGTCACGCTGAGTGCGTGCCGACCGTTCAGTCCGTCCAGCGGACAATCCAAGATTCGCAAAAGAAGCCATCACTAAATAGCCATTTCGTTACAGCCCGCCATCATCCAAACGGGTACGGATACGTTCCAACTCTTGAATCAACGCCAAAATAATTTGGCGTAGCACCTGAGCATCTTCACCCTTCAAACGCCCCAAGCCGGGAGGAGTAAAGTTCTGATCAGCCATTACGTCCTGCTCCTACGTGGGTTGAACTTCAACGTGATGCCATTCACACCCCACGCCTGATTGCCATAACCAGACACCTTCAACTGGACAGCATTAGCCAAACCAAGATTCGTGCCCTTCACAAGATCAGACCCCAAATCAGGCTGAACCCAAGACTCATAGCCACCCGAAAACTCTGCCCCAGTGAACGTCAACGTGAAAGTACGTTGCGATGTAGACCGATCCCAGTTATGGAACGCCGACACATTGATCGTCGTGTCAGAACCCAACTGGCGAACCAGAAACTCTGGTCGCCGCCAAAACTTCTTCGCTGTAGTCACCCCACCATCACGCCACTTCGTGACGTAATACGAATCAAAGTTCTGTGCGCTACCAGCAATCGTGTCCTGAGCGGCCTCAACCACATCGATCTCCAACACATGCGGCTGAGTCGGATGCAACACCACAGGCAAACGACGGCCAGAAGAATCAATGAACTCTGTGCCACCAGCAAAACCGTAGCCATCAGCCAACGTGTACCTAGACCAAGCCCCACCAGCACCCACAGTTTGATCCCACACAAACGTAGTCGTAGGTCTGGAAGCCTGAACCGACCCATTGAACTTCACATCAGCATCGTCAAACGTGACAGCCGTGTCGTCAAAAATTTCGTTCGTTGCAGGATCAACACCAATCGGCAACGACACCATCACCTTGCGATCAACCCACGACAAATAGATGCCATCCAACGACTCATCGTTCATCTCACCGATCTGAATGATCGGACGCATCTTCTGAAACAAATCGATGAAACGTGAACCGTCAAAAGCAAACATGCCGTCAGGCCAAGAGAACATGAACACAGCAGACTCACTGGCAACCACAGCCTTCGACGAAGGCGCACCCATCTGGTTCGTCAACTGAACCAACTGGAACGTGGCCTCATCGAAACCAAGGATCGCAAACACAGCCCGTGGTTTGAACACCAGCAACTGGTCACCAAACGACACAATCGCTTTGATGCCACGGCCACCACCAACCACATCAATAAAATCCAGTTCACGCCAACACTCAGGGTTGCCCGGATGAGAGAACCTGACACGGTCAGGGAACGGAACCACAGCACTAGAACCATTCCCGTCGTATGTGTGTGCAACCCACAGACGGTCACCATGAACGGTCATGTGTTCTGCCCGTGGACAATGCGAACCAGACGCACCCACATAAGAGTCCTGCCAGTCAGAACCAGTGAAACCTGAGGCCGTCAACAGCGTTGCTGTTGGCGACCCGCCAGTACCATCCCACCTGAAACAGTTGTTCGACTGACCAGCAGAACCATACAGATACGACGTACCAGAATTAGACCAAGCACCGAACTGTGCGCCATCAACCGCATCAGTTGTCACACCCATATTGGCGAACGTCGTACCCTCCGTCCAATACACCTTGTTGTTTGCAGACACGAACAACTGGCGGGTATTCCCATCCCACGCAAACACCCTGTGCGGATCGAAACTGCCAGAAGCAATCGAACCAATCGCAGAAGAGTTGTAGTCACGAATACCGTTACGTTGAGAGAAACCGCCCCGTGGATCAATATCCACATTCAACAAATCAGGTGACTCATTATCGGCCAACTGATATGCGTCAGCACGATAATTCAAACCACCAGTAAAATCCTGAAGAGCAACGGTTTCCAACGCCATCAGAAGTACACCGGCGACTGGTAACCATTACCTGATTCATGGAAACGTGAACCAGAAACAACCAGCGGGCGATGCGAAGACACCCGCATAATGTCCGAAGCGGCAAGACGCACAGCCTCATCAAACGAATCCCTGTAGAAACGTGCCAACGGCACATCCTCTTGCAGTTGGTACAACTGGGCGACCGCATAGTAAACCAGCGACTGATGTAGACGCTCATCCGCATCCACCTCAGTCGTGTCATCAGCATCCCACTGCGTTGGTTTGCGGTAACCCCGCAACTCCAACGTGTACACATCGTTCGGCTCAGGCCAAATACACAGTTTCTGCTCCCACACAGAGAAATGCATTGGACGGCCAGCAGTGTCCTCAGTGCCCAACCAGAACGCCTCAGCATCACCATGGTCAACCAACGTCAACCTGACCCCGCCGACAGAACCTTCAACTACAGAAGTGATCTCACGCACATCACCAGTGCCAATAGACGAAATCGCATACTTCTTCTGATTAGCGACAGTCGACAACGTGTACGACTTTTCAAGGAACGGCCAACGCCGTTCCAACGAAATCATTCGATCATAGCCATCACGGATATACATATTGAGCAACGCATCGGACACATCCGTAGTGTCCATGTCTACGATCTCACGAACTTTGGAACGAATATCAGACAGATTCAATGTCACGCTCCTTTACTTCTTTTGCGATTTGCCGCAAATGCCCCATGCAATAATCGGTGCCCTTAGCGCGATGCCCCTGACAAGTCCCCTCATTTGCCATGCAACGGGTATGCCCCTCATACGGCATGCCACCCGGAGGAGCAGGCTTAGCGCCCTCCGCCATGTAGGCAGGACGTGCATTACGGAGAGCAGGCTCCCCATACAGCGAATAAGCAGGTACAGCGTTAGGAGTCATCACTTATAGGCCAAATCGTTACCCATATACGCCAGAGGCGGGGAGCCGAAGCCCCCCGCCACCAGCATCACATGGGTTGATCAGGCAGTACGTGCCGTCAACTTGCCCTGCTTCTTAGCGTTGCGAACCGTGAGGTTGCCATAGCAGAAGATCAGAGCGTAACGTGCGTCCATGTTTTCTGGACGAACAAAGTCGGTCTGTGAGAACCACTTACCTGAGTGACCAACAAGGGTCAGGTACTTGCTGTTAAGGAAGTACATGATTCCTGCCGTGCAGTCCACGTCATACATGACGGGGGCTGACTTGAACAACAGGTTCTGGAACCCGAAGTTCGCTTTGTCGGTGTCGGTGTACCGAAGTTGTGGTGTCAACAGTGACTCATACTTCTCAAACAGAGTTTGGGTTGTGAGGATCACGTCAGGGTGATCGTTACCAACCGAAACAGTGTTGTAAGCAGTCGTCATGTCAGCCGTGGTGAGAGCACCAGCGGTGTTCTCCTCATATGACTGCCAGAATTCGTTACCGCCAGTTCCACGGTTAATGCCACCGACGGTGCCGCTTGCCTCAACAAGGTTGCCGAGACCGTTCCAGTCTGCGCCACTGTTGCCAGTGCCGTCACCGAAGAACATTGCGTTGAATCCTTCCTTCATTGACTCCTCGGCCTGCATGACCTTGGCTTCAAGAAGGTTGATGATTGCTTGCTCACCGTTGTTCTTGGCTTCTTCGATGCCAGAAATTGCGATCGAAACAGCGTACTGCTTCCAATCGAACTCGGCGGCTGAGATGCCAGTCTGAGCGGTAAGTGAGATGGTGTCGTAACCTGAGTACGAACCGACTGTGCTGTTCTCACCGTAGATGAGAGGTTCCACAATCTTGTTGCCGCCATCCAGCATGCGGATGCGACCCTTGTCCATCAGGTGTTGTGTAAGGGGACGTGCATTAAAGACGTTGTCAGTCAGTTGATCACGATAGTTGTTGACCGTGGTTGACAGCAACGCATCAAAGTTGGTGTTACCAGCCATTTTGCTTTACTCCAAAAGGTTAAGAAACGCCGTACTGCCGCTTTGCAGCAGCCCAAGCGTCAGATATTGAACGGATCGGTGCCGATTCCTCCATGCCGTTATCAGCGGCAGAAGACCCGCCAGACACAATGCCCGCATCACGCTTCGCATCTATGACCGCCTGCTCCTGAGCAGTGCGGTCGCTTGCTAGACGTTCAGCCGCTTCAGCACGGGCAACAAGCCTGTCAAAAGCCATCTGCTTATAAACGGCCTCAAGGTTGGTTGAGCCTGTAGCCAAAGCCTCAGCGACCACATCTTGAGCGTTGAAATCTTCACCGTATGTGTTTTGCAACCTTGCAACGTCTGCCTCCAACTTTTGATATGCACGATCCTGTTCGAACTGTGCTATCCGCTGGTCAAGTTCCTTGACACGCGCCGCCACTGGGTCGTTCCACTCAGGATCATCCACACCCTCAGTTGCCTGATCAGCAACCTGCTGTGCTTGATCTTTCGACAAACCGTAATGAGTTTGAAGAAGTTCAATCGTCCTGTTCGGATCGTTCTCCAGAGCCTGCGCCACCGCACTTGCCCATTGAAGACTCTGTTTCTGTTGCGCCAGTTCCTGCGTCTTACGGGTGTAGTCCGCTTGACGACTGTAACCAGCCACCGCCTCAGACAACGGCACCCTCACGTCCTCACCGTCAACTTTCACGACCACATGGTGGTCAGAGAAATCGTCGACATTGAGGATTGGTGCGTCAGCCGCTACCTCTGCGTCACCGCCCACATCTTCAACTTGTCCGCCTTCGGCGGGGTTTTCCACTGGGGCTTCTATAATTTCACTCACGTAGAGTCCTTTCGGTTGCTCCTATATATAGAGAAAAATCGTTACATCACCACAAATGTTTGCACGCCCAATAGCGTGCGCTCAAAATATCTGTGGCTGTATCGCACTTGTGTCGGGCACGGAACGACTTACGCCGAGCCTTCCCACGCTCCGTCTTCGGGCTACTGCCCTCAGTCGTCACACCCTGCTGACCAAACCTGATCGTTTTTGTCTTACCCTCAGCATTGCGGGCAACAACAATCCACGACTTAGTTGGATGACTAGGCGTTCGCTTCGGCTTGTTGTAGTCAGACACGCCAGCATTCACCAATTTCGGGTCTTTCTCAGCCATATCAACGCTTCTTTCTAGCCGCCTGAGACGCTTTCTTCGCCGCAGGCGTATTCGGCACATACTGCTTCCCAGCCGCCTTGCCCTTACGCTTCTTATCTGAAGTCGCTTTGTACTGGGCAGGAGTCAACTTTTTGATCGCCGCTTTCGGCAAATAACGCTCACCTGTCGCCTTCGACCCTTGGGTCGACGGCTTGCCAGATTTCGTGCCCCACTGCTCCTTAGTCCACTTGTCCAAGTTTTTCTGAGGCTTAGCCTTAGCCATCATTTACCCCGATTCTTACGGGCATTCGCCTGAGCAGTCTTGCTCAGTTCCCCGTAATGAAACAGGCGCTTGCTGGACGACGTGTGCGTCGCCCCGCTATGAATGTGACCGTTACTCATCCTGTGGAACTTGCCTTTGTAAGGCTTCCCATCCTTGGAGTAATGCTTCGTTTCTCTAGCCATCAGTTCGTGTACCCTCCACCCTTGGCTTTGTACTCTCTTGCTAGCATCTGGGCTTTGCGGGCAGACCACTGGCCTGCCGCTCCGCCCTTTGAGCCTGCTTTGATTTTTTCGTACAGGTTTTTCCGCATCCTAGGCTTCGTGTAGTTACCCGCAGAATTAACAGTCGACTTCTTCGCAGGCATCAGTACTTCTTTTTCTTCTTGTAGTTCATAGAACCCTGAACAGTGTTCTTCTGAGCCGCTTTCTTGGCGTAACCTTTTGCCTTCTTGGCTGGTTTCTTTCCGTACATAACTATCCTTCCATGTTTGGTAGCGATACTCCCATGCGTGACGACAACGCCGCCAGCACGGCTGGGTCAATCCCTGACAACTCCATCGGATTAGCGGCAGGCGGAGCCGCCGCACCCGCCAGACCAGCAGGTGGCGGCTCCACCGGCAACGGCATCTGCCCGCTAGAAAGTTGCGGTGTCGGAGCCGAAGCCGCACCCTGAGGTGCGGGGGGTGCAGGAGGTGCAAGGAACTCGGCAGGGTTCTTGATGCCAAACCCGAACTGCAAGACGTGGGCGGCAAGCCGCTCCACGTTCACCACACCAGCCGAAGCAAACGGTGCCATAGCATCCACCATCTGCAACGCCATCTGGCGACGGAACGATTCGTTGTTCGGCGCAGTAGAACCCGCTTCAACTTCATAATCAAAATTGCCTGAAATGTAGTCACGGTCGAACGTGATCCACATCGGCACACCATCAGAGCCCACAACACGGGCAACCTGCTCACCAGTCATGTACTGCTGTGCAAGCGCAACCATCCTGCTAGCAACCTGCTGGATGGCTCCCTCAATGGTCGCCAACTTGTCAGCCGCCCTAGCGTTAGCCGCATCCTGCATGATGGCCGCCTCCGTCGCTGTGCGACGAATCTCAGGCAACGCACCACGCTGATACTCCGACACGCCAGTGATCTGCTCCACATCACCCTGAATCAATTCAGACTGGTTGTAGAACTCTGGAGGAGTGATCACAGCAGGGAACGGTGCAATCACATTCCCCAACGGCTCATCAGAAGCCACAGGCACCAGCACGTTGTCATAGTCAGATTCCAACGCTCCACGCCCATCAGCATCAAACGCAGATTCNTTGAACAGGTACTTGCGTGAGAACCGCTTACGGTGNTTCATCATCTGTGTGCGGGTCTCATTCAACTCACGTTGCAACGGCTCAATGGCCTCCAAATCGCCCAGCGGGTAGAAATGGTCAGGGATGTCATAGTTGCGGATCATCACAAACGGATGACCAAACGCATACGGCATCTTCTTCGGCGGGATCAGGAACTGATCTCCGCTCTCAGCAAACACCGACATCATCTTTGAACGACAGTCGTAGTACTCCCATACCTCAACATACGAATAGTTGTCATCGTAGATGCGGCGCTTACCCGGCTCATCTGCGTACCGTGAACCAGCAGTCGGAGCGACCTCCTCACGGACACGCTTGGCGTACCGTTTGTCGGCCTTCACCTCCGCCAACGGGCGACGNATACGTTGAGCAATCCACTTGACATCCCGCATGCTTGTCGCATCAGGATCAACAAACACATCGAACGGAGACACCCGTTCAACGAACGGGCGATCCTCTGTGACCACAGTGATCGATGTAGTCTCACCGCCCTCAACATCGTCAGACGCATTATCAGACTGGCCGACCTGCTCCTCTTCGATGTAACGGTAGCCGCACTTCATCCAGCCATGACCACACACAAGGAAGTCCTTGACTGCACGACGGAACTCTGGCTTCACTTTGTAATGCCGCCACCAATAGTTGATGACAGCCTCAGTGATGACAGCCTTCGGTGCATCATCTGGCTTCGTGGCGTTCACTGCGATCTTCGGATAGTTCACAGACACCGAAGGAGCAATCACGTTCACAGTTGAGAACGCAATGTTGACCAGCAACCTGTCCTCATCAGACGCGTACTCATAATGGCGGCCACGGTACATGTCGATAAGACGCTTCCACGTACCATCAAATGCCTCTTCGCGTCGCCACCGTTTCGAAGCCGCAAGATGCTTCTTGTACTTCGTCAGTTTCTCTGCGTTACTTGGGCGTGCCATTACAACTCCTCAGGATTACTGCCCAGCCATGCCTGAGCCATACGGCCAGCCAAGTTCCAGACTGCAATAACACCAGCAACACCAGCCGCTTTCAGCACGGAGATGTCAACAACTGCGGCAGTGATAGGTGCCGCTGTTGCGCCCGCAACAAAAGTTGCAATCGCACGGTTGATGCATTCACGGTAATTCATTACATTTCCTCATTTCGCTTGAGTCTCACAAACACTGCTATAACCGCACCCAAACCTGAAACAATCGCCGCCATCATCAAAGATGCTTGAACGTCCTGTGTTCCAGTTTCAGGCAACATCGGCACAGTAGTCGTTGTCGATGTTGAAGACGTGGTTGTCTCCGGCACCGTAGTAGTCGTCGGAGCAACCGTGGTGGTTGTCGGGGCGACCGTAGTGGTAGTCGTCGTCGTCGTGGTGGTTGTAGTCGTCGTTGGTGGCGTGTAGTTGTTCAGAATCGTGATCGGCTCACCCAACGTCACCACAAGATTCTGCGACGTGTTCCCATCAGCATCAGGCACACCTGGGGTCTCAAACGAACGACCCGGCTCCAGCGTGATCGCATACATCGAACCCTCAGGCCACGCCACATAACCCGTTGAGTCTGTGACTGCCTCTGCACCGTGGTCGTCAAACACGACCACTTCGTCGTACACAGGTAGACCAGAGTCGGTCAGCAGATAGATGCCTTCACCGTCTGCGCTGTGAGTGAATGACCAGTCACCAGCCTTGTTCTGTGCTTCGACCGCAAGGTCGTACACAGCCTGTGTTGCGGCATTCAGATCGGCCTGAGACACACTGTTGCTGGTCGAATAAAAACCCAAACCTGCGCTAGGTGTCAGGCCATCCCAGTTGAACGGATCGTTGTACGGAGGAGCCACACCAGAGAACACGGTTGACCCCGTGTTCGGGTCGGACTGCCATGCCCATGACAACGCTTGAACTGCGGCCATCTCAACGGCAGGAGAATCACCATTGCTGGTTACACCCAGCCAATAGTGGTAGTCGTACTTGAACGTGAGGTACTGCAACTTGGGGTCAAGGTTGATCTCAACGTATTCGGAGGGCTGTAGCACTGCGGCAGGCGTATCTGCCTCCGTGCAATACCCGACCATTCCGATCATAGTTTCGCACGGTGAAGGACACGGGCTAGGTGCCACAACGATGTTGATGCCACCCATCAACGACTCAAGATGGTTGTTGATACCAGCCTGCATGTGTGAATTCGGCAGACTTGAACCTCCACCAAGAGGATTCACAAACAAAGTGCCCTGAGTGTTGTTGTCAAACAGGTCGTTCAACTCAATGTAGTAGTCGATGCGGTCGGCACCTTCACCTGCATGAGTGGTGCCGCCAGCAAAACCCAGCGTAACCAAAACAATTAAACTAGCAATCCATTTACTCACGGTTACGCCTTTCCATATCTTTCATTGTCCATTTCAAACCCAAACTCAAATCGTTCATCACATCTTTCAGCCCGTTGATGGCTTCGACTGAACGCTGGTTATCTTCGCTCATCATTTTCAACATTTCGGCTCTTTCTTCTCTGGCTTGAAGAATGACCCGCCATAACAGCGTGACCAATATTCCAGCGAACGCACTGGCCGCACCGAACTGCGCCAGCAATTCCGCCATGCCTATGCCTGTGCTTGATGCTTGTGCTGTTGTTTCTTCCACTTGTCATCTCCATCTCCGTAACAGGATGACGAACCTCATGCCTAAAGCGCCCGACATGAATGCACACACACCAGAAGATGCTTTGAACCACCCACGGGTTGCCATCCCTATATCTGGGTGAATCCAAAACGCAAAATAGATGAACGACACGAACATGATGGACAGTGCCGCCCACCAACAGATATTGCACAACGCAATACCGACCCGTGTCCCAGTCGTGATACGGCCAGTCAAATACAGAACGATCGCAGACATCAACACGATCATCCCGCCAGCCCCATCACCGAACGTGTACAAACCGTCAGCCAGCACGTCTACTCATCCTTGTCCTGCTCATCATGAACCACGTCGAAATAGCCGCCAACGGAATGATCACCGTCGCCAACTGTTGCATCCACAGAATCACGTTCTCATACGGGCTGTTGTACAAGTCGTACCCGTACACAGGAGGGTCAAACTGTGGCATCGAATAACGCATGATTTGAAAGAACGCATAGTTAGCGTTCGTGAACGCAAACATGCCGACAGCCAACAGCAACACTGTTGGCGCAAGCCTGCGCCAAATCACACCAGTCATGTACGCCCAAATGAGAGAAGCAAAAAACGCAAACAGGGCACCAAACATTTCGATGCCAGCGGCAACCAGTTGCCAGTTCATCAGACCCACCTGTTGCCGACATACTCAATGTTGCGGCCATCACGCTTAGCGGAATCAATGATCTCCCGCTCCTGCTCCTTGATTGTTGTGTCGTGGAACATTTGTTGTCCCTGCTGGAAACCAAAACGGATGCCTTTAGCGTGACAACCGAAACATATAGCACCACGTCGCGGAATCACATCAAACGTGACCAGACGACCGCATTCTTGACAATTAAGAGTACCCATCACTAATAGGCCAAACCGTTACATTCTGTAACGGTTACTATGCGCCCCGATTGGTACTCTTTCGAACGGAGAAGTGCCATCAATGGTGAAACGCTCAAACCAGCCAAGGCTGTACTTAGGCACCTTCTGCTCACCCCGATACTCCGGCAACCACACATATTTCAGCATTTGCCANCCAATAGCCAACGACATCACACGGTCATCATGCGGAGAACCACCCATGCGGCCACTCTGAGACCTGATAAACGACTTCAACTCTGCAATCGTCCGTGCACACAACAACCCGATCTCCTCATCACGGATAGCGGCACCCAACTCATCAATCGCCAGCGGCTTCGTAGCCGCCGTGGTACGCCACCCCAACGTCTCCGTAGCCTCAGGGTTCCGTTTCTGCAACTTGCGGGTACGGTACAGATTTCTGTACCCGTACCGCTGAGCGGCCTTCAACGTCGTCAACCCGTGGTTGTTGTTCTCAATCCCTAACAACGCACCGTTGTACATCCAGCCGATCTCACACAACAACTCACCAAACAAGTCAGGCTCAATGTGCCCATGCCAATGGGCAACAACACGACCGCTGTTCGCCTCAATCACATGGGCAGAACTGTAGTCGCCATGACCCAAACCCTCAGCAACGTCAGCACCCACCACATACACGCCAGCAGGATCAACCTCACCCCAATGGGCAAACTCCCCATCCTCCGTCCTGTGCAGTTCAGAATTCCTAGCAGACCTTGTGTGGATGTAGCCGCGCCACGGCTCCACCACCTCAATCTCCAACAACCTGTCAACATCAAACACAGGGTTACCTGACTTGATGAACGCTTCCTCAGATGACCTCGGATACTCCTGATGCAACTGCCAAGACGGCATCGACTTCAACTTTGCTTCATACCAGTCATCATCACGGTCACCCGCAGACCACGGGAAAAACAAGCCAGCGAACCCGTTGTTCCCCGTCTGCGAACCCAGCCACATCTGATGAAAAAAGTTGCCCGAACCATTAGCGGTACTCAAACAGATAACCCGACCACCAACGTCAGCAATAGGTTCAATAGAAGCCCACGCCTCCTCAGGGTTCGGCAAGAACGCCATCTCATCCACAATCACCAGATACACCGATTCACCACGGGCAGGATCATTACCGCTAGGAAGCGACTCAATCGCAGACTCATTAGCAAACGTCATTTTCAACTGGTTATCGACAACCAGATCAGAACCCCGTTCCTTCATCCACTGCGGAAGAAACTTGTAACCATATTTAGATTTCTGCAACAACTTCGCCGCTTCACGCTCAGTCCTAGAAAGCATGACAACGAAACGGTCAGAGAAAAAGAACGTCAACCAGAAAGCGTAAGCCGCCGCCACCGTAGAAAACCCAATCTGGCGTGCCTTCAGAACAACCGAATAACGGTTGTTCATCCAATGATCAATCGTCTCATACTGGGCATCACGCAAATCAAACAGAATGCGGCCATCCTGCGGATGCTTAATATGCCAATAGTTCTTACAGAAATAGGAGAAACCCTCTAGCGGATCGTCCCCACCCACACAGCGACGCCACTCCCGCTCATTCAACAATTCATCTAAATTCATTTGACCCTAACTGAGTAGTTCACACCTTTACGGAACGGACGCTCCCCCACACGCTCCAACTGCATAGGACGGGTCTTAATCACAGAGTTCAACGCCTGACCTGCATTCAACCACAACGCCACATCAATACCTGAANCCCCGTCAGCAGAACCAACCCTAGATGTCGTCTTGAACGACACCGTGGCCTCAGTGCCCGTACCAGCCGCTGTAGCCGCCCTCAAGAGCGATATAACACGCTCTGCGGTTTCAGTGCTTACACCGCTAGCAGAAGCCGTTCTGAGGGCTATACGCACCCCTATGGCGGTATCTCCCGACGTGGCGCCACCAGAAGCCGTAGCACTACGTGCCAACACAACCAAAGTGACCGTAGAAGAACCACCCAAACCAGAAGCCGTCCCGCTAGAAACGGCGGTACGCAACTCCGTCGACGACTGAGAACCAGAACCAGCATCACTGGCTGTACCGACAGCAGTCCTAAGAGACGACACACTCTCAGAGCCAGAACCACTGGATGTAGCGGTCACCAGAACGGCACGGGTGCCAGTCGCAGACTGGCTAGACGTGCCACTAGCAGAACCCGTAGCAAACCTAGTGATCAGCCTAGAAGCAGAAGAACCACCAGACCCCGACGCAGTCCCAGTGCGTACATGGGTGACAAACCCTGCTGTTGACGATCCACCCGTCCCCGATGCCGTAGCAGTCCTAGTGAAGGTTTGCGGCTGAACACCGTTATACGTCGACGTAGATTCGTTGTACGTTACCGAAGAACTGGAGTACGTGACCGTCACGGCTAGCGCCTAAAAATCGAACGTGACAGACAACTGGATTTTGCGTGCATCGGTGTTGGCGTTCGCCACACCGTAAATACGGCTGTAGTTCGTCGTAGTACCCGACCCGTCAACACTGGCAGTCGTGTAACCAGTTTGTTGATCAGTGCCAGCAATCATCAAACCCGCACCATTGTTCATGTCAATCACAGCCTGAGGATCAACATCGATAGTTTTCTGCGAATCAAACGACCAGCCACCAATAGCCGTANTNTCTTTTATGATCCCAGTCGTGCTCACTGCCATCCAAATCAGGTGTAGGCAACGACGTAAACCCTGACTGAGTCCANTTACCCGTATAAATATTTGACGNNCCCAGCGTCGAAGAACCACTGTTGTACCGTGTCAACCGCAACTCGGCGGACGTAATGTTCGGACGTGTCGCCAAATACTGCGTGATAGTCAACTGACCCTCATCATGGGCATTACCGAAATCAACTACCGACGTGTAATGATACGGATTGGAGCCTCCGAAGTATCCGATAAATACATCTGCTTCACTGTTATCCGACGCCGTGCCAACGGGATCATACGTAGCGAACCCACCAGCCGAGTGACGCATCGCAGTAGAAAACGTCGCATAAAAATTAGCAGTGAGTGGATCAGACTTCTGCCACACAGTGCGCCATGTACCCGACACTTTGGTGGACAAAGTTTGAATATCGTTCCAACTGCCACTGGCCTTGTACCGAACCCCAGTGCCATTAGGAATCTGTGTCCACGTACCACTCTGCTTGACATACAGAGCCATTAGAACTCCAGCCAAATATCGCCATCTGAACCGTCGCCCGAAGTAGGTGCATTATCGCTGACAGTAATACGGTCAGTGACACTCAGAGTCACATCACCAGAACCATCAAACCCAACAGAACCAGACGCATGATTACTGAGAGTAATCGTGCGTGAAGTAGCCAAAGCAGACGCAGTATCAGCATTACCCGTCACAGCACCCGTCACATTGCCAGTCACGTTACCCGTCACGTCACCCGTAACATTACCCGTCAAAGCCGCAGTGATAGTCCCAGCAGAAAAATCGCCAGAACCATCACGCTTCACAATCTTCGACGCAGTATTCAGATTCGTCGCACCCGAAACATCCGTCTCCAACGCATCAATCTTGTAATCATGGCTGGTCGTCACAGCAGAACTATCCACACCAACCTTCGCCTCAAGCGCCTCCACAGCATCATGAATATTGCCATGCATGCTTGAGTGAGACACACCACCAGCACCAGACGACAAACCGTCAGACCCGACAGGGTTGACGTAAGTGTCTAAAGATCCGGGAAAATTCGTCGCCATACTATAAAAGCCCTTTCGTTACCTAGGACGATGTACGTCGTGTGGTAGTCGGCTTCTCAGGGAACGTCACCACCGACGGGACAGGAAGCCCAACCGTTGCAGGGAGATCACGTAACTCCTGACGATAATCAGCCCACAACGAACGCTCAGCATCCAACATCACCACATCAGGCTGTTGCGTCCAGTCACACTCCTGAAGGAACTCATCTCTCCAGAAACGCAGTTTCGTGAGACGGTACTCATCCATGTCGTTAGGAACAATCGCTGGATGCGGGTCAAGGTTGATATCCATCAGGAGAAAAACCCCGCCATCCAAAACACGTACACAGTAGCGTTGTAAATCGTTGACGAACTGTAGTTAGAGTTATTGTTACCGTTGATCTCATAGCCACGAAACGTGATACTTGACGAATTGTAACTGGTAATCGGAAACGCCAACTGGTTATCGTTACCGCTAGACAACGTGGCTCTTGCACCCACAAACGCAAAATCAGGTGTTTGACCTAGACTGTGAGAAATAGAACCGTACCCGGTGCTGTTCAACGCCACTGACGTTGCGGAACCACGCAAATCGCCACGATCCCAAACCTCATTACTACCAATCTTGACAGTGCCATTGGCCTCAATAGTCATCCGTGTCGTGTTATTCGTCCGAAACAGAATCTTCCCAGAACCAGCCTCATTATTCAGATAGATGTCGTCATTACCCGGAAAACCCATGTAGCCGATACGTTCCGTCGCATCATAAAACGAAATATAGGCACTGGTGCCCGTAGCGTTACTGTCCTGAATACGGATCTTCTCCGACCCAGTATCCGAAAGATGCAACGTGTTCGCAGGACTATCGGTGCCAATCCCTATACGGCTATTAGCGTCATCAATGCAGAACGGTGACCCATCCAACAACGCAGTCTGAATAGCCTCAATCGCATCATTAGCGTCAGTATGCTGACCGGCATGATCAGGAGAATCCAAACCGTCAGACGAAGTAGGATTCGTCAGACTGTCAGCCGACGTAGGGAAATTCGTAGCCATCGGCTACCTCA